>VTLG01014264.1_pt1 | contig 13109 bp, 5 predicted proteins | sample 4694571 | NCBI WGS metagenome assembly VTLG01 (sample SAMN12604809, study PRJNA352737) | marine metagenome | biome: ENVO:00000447; feature: ENVO:00000209|ENVO:00000569|ENVO:01000036; material: ENVO:00002151; isolation source: viral sequences binned using virsorter ... | reverse complement strand
AATGAAAGATGAGTATGATGAATGGTGGAACTACGGTAAGAAACGTGGTCTATTAGGTATACCTTATACTGATAAATCATTCAAACCTGAGAGAGATAATCTAAAGAATAAGTGGTATCAAAAGTACCATGGTATGGGTCTAGACGAATATAATACTGCTAAAGAAGCTTATCTAAAGGAACATGGTGGATTCTATGGTACAGGTACAGGCCTACAAGGTGCTGTAAAACAATTAGATAAGAACTTCCAGGGACTATCAGTACCAGGTTTAGCTTGGGCTGACTTTGCTATGGATGCTGCAGGTACAGTTATACCTGGTATGAATAAAGTAGATGATAGATGGGATGAAGCTACTAGATTAGATGATCCAGTCTTCCAAGCTACTAGAAGAGTTCTTTCTGTAGTATTACCTGCTATCAAAGGAGGCCAACTAACACATGCAGGTTTATCTAAAGCTGGTGTACAAAACTATCCATTCTTAGCCAAACACTTAACTAGGTTAGGTGCTTATGGATTAGCTGATGGTACAGTAGCTCTACTTAGTGATACAAGTGAAGATGATAATGCAGTTAAAGTTGTAGCTGATCTAATGCCAGGAATGTTTGGTCCTAAAGGTAGGGTTCCCTTACCAGAGGCATGGAAGACTTCAGAATCTAGAAGTCCAGCTGCTAATAAAGCTATACATTTCTGGGAAAACACAGCGCTTAGTAGTGTAGGTACTATTGCAGGTGCTTTCATTGATGCTAAGTCTGGAGTCAAGAATGCGGTATCCTTTATGGAACCATTAGATGACTCTGCTTCTCAATATAAACAACTTGAACTACTTAAATCTTCAGAAGGAGAAGATCTTATAGAACTTCAAAGACTCAATACATTATTATCATCTGGTAAACTTAATAGACAAACTGAGAACCAGATCATTAATGAGATATTGAATATTGAAGATAGATTAGGCATACCTGTAGGTGCAGAAGGTGCATTAAAGAGAAAGGAACTAGGATTCCAACTTGAAGCTGACGCAGCTGCTAGACGTAAAGTATCGAATAATCCAAATCAGTTAGAGTTAGATTTAGATGGTGATATACAACGTGCTATTGTAGATCCAGCTACTTCTGCTAGATCAAGTGTTCCTCCTGCTAATGTAGCAAGGAATATGGCTGATACAACTGCTATTAAATCAGGTGGTTCTATTGGTGAACCAGCTCCTATTATAACAGAAGCTATGAGAGAGAAAGGACTAATGATTGGTTCTAAATCTCGTGATGCTGTTATGGGTGTAGCTGAGGAAACTAGAGATATCGGTAGATTTAATGCTGTTGTAGATGGTATTAGATATAGTCATAAACAGATGAACGCTGCAGCATGGGATATATACACAAGTATCATAGCTGCTGAGAATATAGATGATGTTAAAGCACTCTTCTATGAGAATAAAGACGTTAAGAACTTCTTAATGGGTCGGTTCAAAGTAGAAGTATTTAACGAAGAGCAAGCTAGAGCCGCTGCATTCGCTCTAAGAGATCTTACTGATAGATTCCTCGGAAGAGAGGTTTCAGAGGCATCTGCGAGGGTTATGGACACCATAGGTAGAGAGTCTGCTACACTAGCCGAGGTTATACAGAAAGGTGGTCCTTATGTAGATGATAATAGGGTAATGGATCTCATCATTGATAAGATGCAATACCTACTAGATGAGTATGCACTTAATAAATACCTATCTGGTTGGAGTCTACGGAATAAGAACTGGTTTGATCAAGTACCTCCTAAAGAATTAGATACTGTTATTGAACAGTTGACTAAGGAGTTTACCGATGCAGAGAATGCCATACATGCTAAGAATTTAAGATTCACTGAAACTCTCAAAAGCTTACAGAAAACCAAACCTCATTTCTTACGCCCACTAGTTGATGCATTCGCACATACTAATGGTGATGTAGATAGTTTAGCTAAACTTAATAAATGGGCTGCTCAACAGATCACACCTATGGGTATGGTTAAGAGTCCAGATCCTAAAGAAATGAACCTCTTTGCTAAAGGTACTTGGAGTGTTGTGATGAACAACGTTCTCAGTGGTCTTTCAGCATTCAGAGCTGGTCTTGGTAACTCAGTACAGTTAATGACAAAACCTATCACAGCATTCTTAGGTCATGGCCTATGGGGAGCTACTGATGGATTTGAAGGACTGAAAAGAACATTCTATTATAATGGTGCTTTATTTGAGACAAACCGTAGAGCTTTAAGTGATGCTTTCGAGATGATGAAGAGAGCTCATAAAGACCCAGATATGATGATCAAAGCTTATCGTAAGGATTTTACTTTCCAAGCCGATAAGAAGTGGGATATTATGTCTGAGATGAGAGACGGTTGGGAACAAGAAGGTAACTGGGGTAAGATCTTACAATATGATATAGCTGAGAATATAAAGAACTTAGGTAGGCACCCAGCTATGAGATACGGGATGACCGGATTGGTATTCCCCGATGCTTATACATCTACAATGTTAGCTCATCAATTAGCAAGGGTTAGAGCTTATGACGATGTATTTAGTGAACTTGGTTATTTCAAACGATCGAATATACTTGTAGCAGAAGCAAAGCATTATAAGACTTTCTTTGATGCTAATGGTTTAATTAAAGATGATGTACTACGAGCTATAGCTGGTGAGGTACAACTTAATTTAGATGATGGACTTGCTAATTGGTTAAATAAAGGAACAACTGCTTATCCAATAAGTAAATTCCTTATGATGTTCCCTAGGACATCTAGTAACTATATTAAAAACTCAGCATCTTGGACACCATTATCATTGATACCTGGTTTTAATAAGTATGCTGATACTATATATGCTAGAACTGATGAGGATATAGCTAGAGCTTTGTCACTTCATGGCATCGATATGGCTACTACGTCTAATGCTAGGGTTATATTTGAAAACCTTAGAGCTGAGTATACTGGTAGAGTAGCTTTTAGTACACTTATGGTAGGTAGCTTATGGCAGTATGCTATGGCTGGCAACATAAGAGGTAATGGACATTATAATGCATCACGTAGAAAGAAAGAACGTGATAACTTTGGGTATGAAACTAAGACTATCAACATAGGTGGTAAGTGGGTAAGTTATAAAGGTCTCATAGGTATTGAACAGGTACTTAGTATGCTAGGAGATATGGCATATTATGCTTCTGATTTGAATGAACCTATGCTTGCTAATTGGCAATCTAAACTTACTTGGACTTTAGCTTCAAGCTTCCTTAATGAAACACCACTTCAAGGATTCGAGCCTCTTATAGCTGCTACTAATGGTGACTTAAGTGGTTGGAATAGACTTATTGCTAATACTGCAAGATCTACATTACTTCTATCTGGTGGTGCTGGTGTACTAGCTAATGCTATAGATAGCGCACAGAAGGATCTTGATGGTGAGATACAGAGCTATATTAAAAATAGATTACCATTCTTTAAAAATACCTTAGCTAATCAAATAGATATATGGACAGGAGAACCTCTTAATGATATTGATAATCCAGTATTGAAGATACTAAATGCTATTAGTCCCCAGAAGGTAAGTGGTACAGCTGAGCCATGGAGACAATGGTTAATGGAAATTGAATATGATGGATTAAGTAGATTAAGGTTAGATTCAACTGGATCTTATGAATATACTCCTAAAGAAAGGGAGTATATTAATACTAAGATAGGGGCAATGAAACCTTATAAGCATGTAGAACGGATTATGAAATCTGGTAAGTATAATACAGAGCTTAATTGGCTTCGTGCTCATAGATCTACTTCAGTAGATTTAAAGAATGATAGGTTAGAACTTAGGAAAAGGTTATTACCTGTATACCAAGATCTAAACAATCATCTTCGAAAACTACAAATACAAGCAGAACAAATGCTTCTAGAGGAACGTCCTGATATCGCTGAAGTTATAACTAAACAAGTTATTATTAATAATGAGATGAAGAAAGGTAATGTGCCAGGTGCTGCACAAATACAAAAAGATGACTTAGACAAACAAAACCTCCTTATATATGGAGGATCACGATAGATAAACTATGGCTGTTACAGAACAATCGTATACGGGTAATGGCTCCACCACCAATTACTCATTCACATTTCCATATTTAAAGTCAACTGACGTTACAGTTCAAGTTGACCAAGCTGTGACTACTGCATGGACTTTTGCCAATGCTACCACGGTACAATTTAATACTGCTCCAGCTAGTGGAGCCGCGATAAAAATCTTAAGAAAAACGAACGTTGACAACCTGACAGCCACCTTTTATGCAGGATCAGCCATTAAGTCAGAAGACTTGAATGATAACTTTACCCAGAACTTATATGTTACACAAGAAGTAGGAAATAGATCTTTCGAGAATACTGGACTATCTACTATGATAGGCCACCTTCAGATGGGTGAAGATACTACTATCAAATTTGAAGGTGCAACAGATAATGCTAATGAGACTACTCTTACTGTTGTTGATCCTACAGCTGATCGTACTATTACTTTACCTAATGTTACAGGTACAGTAGTAACTACAGGTGATACAGGAACAGTAGCAACAGGTATGATTGCAGCTGATGCAATAACTGGAGCTAAAATAGCAGATGATTCAATCGATTCTGAACATTATGTAAACGATTCTATTGATACTGCACACATCGCTGATGGACAGGTAACTTCTGCTAAGATAGCAGATGCTACTATTGTAGATGGAGATATCCAAGCTAATGCAGGTATAGCTCACACAAAATTAGCTAATGGAACGGCTGGTAATGTATTATTAATTAATTCTAGTAGTAAAGTCAGTTCAACTGCAGTAAGTGGTGATGTATTAATTGATAGTTCTGGTGTTACATCAATAAACACTGGTGTTATAGTTGCAGCTGATATAGCTGCAGATGCGGTAACAGGTGCTAAGATAGCTGATGATCAGATTGATTCAGAGCATTATATAGATGGTAGTATTGACTCAGCACATATAGCAAATGATCAGATTGACTCACAACACTATGCTGCAGGATCAATCGATCTTGAGCATATGTCTGCTAATTCTGTAGACAGTGATCAATATGTAGACGGTTCTATAGATAGTGCACATATAGCTAACGATCAAATTGATAGTCAGCATTATGCAGCTGGATCAATAGACCTTGAACATATGTCAGCTAACTCAGTTGATAGTGATCAGTATGTAGATGGTAGTGTTGATAGAATACACTTAGAAGCTGATATTATAGATAGTACAAAATTAGCAGATGATGCTGTAGGAACAGAACACATAGCTGATGCTGAACTCACAACGCTTGCTGGTATGCAGTCAGGTACTGCTTCAATTTTAGCTGGTAGTACAGCTCTTGCTGCTACTCTTACTGAAATCAATACTATATGTGATGGTAAAGGTGTTGAGACAACTATAACTGACGATGATACTAAGTATCCTACATCAGGAGCTGTTGTAGATTATGTAGCTGCACAGATAGCCCCTATTGGTGGTCTTGAAGTTATAGCTAATAAGGATTCATTTCCTGAAACTCAGCCTGCAGCTGGTGTTGTAATAAGTATAGCAGATGCTGTTGGTATTGTTGTTAATGGTAGTGGTACAAGTACTACTCCAGATACAATAACAACTGATGCTACAGTAACTATCAATAATATTAACTCCTCATTTAACAGTGCTACTGTTGCTTCTGGTGTTGGTTGGTTAGTTACATCGACAGGATCAGGTCAGATATATAACTATCATAAAGCTAATATTAAAGAAGCTGATGTTGTACAGTTAAGTGATGATATAAACGACTTTAATAGTAGATACCGTATTAATGCTGGAGAACCCTCATCTAATAATGATGATGGTGATTTAGTATGGGATACTAATGCTGACAAGATGAAGGTGTATGATGGCACAGCTTCTGCTTGGAAAGAAGTTACATCATCTGGTGATTTTAAATACCTATTCCTCTGCCCTGCAGGTGGAACAGGAGCACCTACTATTAATGGTAGTATTGCTACATATGATCTTAGAGAAGGTAGTAACTCAGGTAGTGCAGCTAGTGTAACTAGTGCAGCACAACTTCTAGTTAGTATTAATGGTGTTATACAAAAAGCTAATACTGGAACAAGCGCTCCAGCTGAAGGTTTTGCACTTGTAGATAGTAATACTATTATATTCAGTGCAAGCTTACCTAATGGTGCTAGTGTATTTATTGTTCAAAGTGGATCTGCTATAAGTATTCCTACACCAGGAGACAATACAGTAAGTACAGTTAAGTTGCAGAGCGGTTCTGTAACTCTAGCGAAAATAGCTAGTCAAGCAGTTGATGAAGATAATCTTTATATAGATAATGCTGGTTCCAATGGACAGTTTCTATCTAAACAATCAGGTGGAACTGGTGGTTTATTATGGGCTACGCCTACTCAACTAACAGAAGAAGAAGTAGAAGATTTTGTTGGTGGTATGGTCACTGGTAATACTGAAACAGGTATTACAGTAACTTATGAAGATTCTGATGGTACATTAGATTTTGTTGTAGATGATACAACTAAGATGCCTTTAGCTGGTGGTACATTTACTGGTAATGTCTATTTTGAATCTGAGATTGGGATGATAAATGGAACCACTAATGCAGCTAGATACATAGATGTTGGACTTGGGGATAACAATGCTTTAACTATTAGAGGTTGTTCTGGTGGTGATGCTAACCATGAAACTTTAGCTACATTTACTAGAAATGGTGGTGTATCTTTATATTTCGATACTACAAACGAATTTGAAACTAAGTCAGGTGGTGTAAAACTATATGGCCACTCTGAGCAGATAGTAACAGCATTAACTTCTGCTTCAACAGTAACTATAGACTTCAGTCTTTCTAATCACTTCTCATGTACAATGGGTCATAATATAACATTTGCTAACCCAAGTACAGAATCGATTGGTCAGTCAGGAACTATTACATTAACACAAGATGGTACAGGAAGCCGTACAGCAGCTTGGGGGACTCAATTCCTATGGGCTGGTGGTACTGCTCCAACACTTACAACTACAGCTAACGCAGTAGATAGAATAGACTACGTAGTTGTAGCAGCTGATAAGATCCATTGTGTAGCCACTTTAGCTTTGGATTAACATGTTTGATACTAATACACGATTAGGTGCTAGTGGTATTTCAGACCCATATATCATAGAAAGAAGTTTAATCTTTGATGGTGATAGATCAACTGGAGCTAACCAAACAGCACCAATGGAATGGTACTTTACCTCAGATGGTAATAAGAAAACGATGACCTTTTCTGCTTGGATCAGGAGAGGTCAAATTGATAAAGAACAGTATGTAATACAAGCAGCAAATACTGATTATCCTAATGTTAATGGCTTAAGATTTAGAACTGATAATAAATTACAATTTCATGCTGGTAATAGTTATGCTGATTGTAACTATGTAACTAATCGAAAATTCCAAGATGAAGCTGCATGGTATCATATTGTATTTGCAGTAGACACAACACAAGCAACAGATACTAATAGATTTAAACTATATGTTAATGGTGTACAGGAAACAGATTTCTCTACTAACACTAAGTTTGATCAGAATGATGACTTATGGTTAATGTCTACCAAGAAGCATACACTAGGTTGTCAGTCTGAACAAGGCTATGAGTATTGGCGTATGTTTGATGGAGAAATGGCAGATGTACACTTCTTAGATGGTGTACAACTAACTGCCAGTTCTTTTGGAGAAGAAGATACTAATGGTACTTGGGTTCCTAAAAAATATGATACAGCAGATGGTTCATATGGAACTAATGGTTTCTTCCTGAAGTTTTCTGATGTAACAAGACCTGATGATATAGGTAAAGATTATGCTCATGGTAAACTTGCTGATGCAGGAACCAATGCATTACCTATATTAAATACTACTGGAGATTATGGTGAAACAGTAGGGTCTGGTAATAGAACAGATTCATTAAGTAGTAACTTGAAACTTGCTTTAGCAATGAACAGTACTACCAACCTTACTACTGATTTAAGTGGTAATGGTCATAATATGACAAATTCAGGTGGTGGTAGTAATAGTGGATTTAACGCAGGAACTGCTTCTAGTAAGTTTTATGGTACTAGTATGTTGAGTGATAGCGATGATAATTATCTACAAACTACTACTGCTACAGCAGATTTAGCTGCAGGTACTGGTGATTTCTGTTATGAATTCTGGTTTAGATTTGAATATGTATATGCAGCAAATGGTAATATTTGCAATATATTTGATACTAGACATACTGGTATGAGTACAGCTAATAACTGTGTTTCAGCTTGGTGGGAATATGCAACTGATTATATTAAATTTTATGTAGCTGGTACTAACTATAATATCAAACAATGGGCTCAAAGAGGTAAATGGTATCACGGTGCAATTACAAGATCTAGCGGTACTGTAGCTTGTTATTTAGATGGTAAATATATTACTGGAGGTAGTAATACTGGAGATCTTACAAGTGAGAAAATAACTATTGGTAAATATTATGGAGCTGATAGAGCTTGGAGTGGAGGATTACAAGACTTCAGATTCTATAAAGGAGCTGCTAAATATACTGGTACAAGTAATTTCACTACACCTGCTTCTAATGATGCAGAAGTTCATGGATTAACTGCTGTTGATAGTACTGATCCTGAGAACGTAGATATTGTAAGAGATACTCCAAACTTAAGACATCCTTGCCTTTCATTCGCACAAACTAGAGGAGCATCTAACTATGTGTCTAGATGTGGTACAGCAATAGATTTTACAACTGGTAATGATAACTATGCTTCATATATAACACATTATATGAAGACAGGTAAATGGTACTTTGAAGTTAAATTTACTAGTGCTCCTACTGCTATGACTGTCGGAGCTAGTCCAGACGATTATTACAACGGTAAACGTTGTCAGAATAGAACAACTTGGGGTGCAGGCTTTGAGTCAGGATCTGGTATATGTGTTCAATGTGGTTATGATCAACACTATATAGCTGGTGCTAACCAAGGTAGTTATATGGGAGGTGGTTCTAATGGTGATCGTTTAATGGTTGCTTTAGATTGCGATAATGGTAAAATATACTTTGGTAGGAATGGTCAATGGGCTGATGGATCTGGTAATGCTGATGAATCTGGATTAATCAATGATGCAGCTTTAACAATAGGAGGAACAGCTCCATACGGTTTAAGTATAGGAGATTCTTCTGGTTCTTACCCAGTAAATGCAATACTGAATTGTGGACAATGGCCATTTAAACATAATATTCCAACTGGATATAGTATTCTTAATACTGATAATATACCTGATCCAACAATAATAACATCTGAAAGTTATGTCAAAGCGCTTACCTATACCGGTAATGCTACTAGTCGTAATCTTGTATCTGGATTTGCTACTGATTTCGTTTGGATAAAGAGGACATCTGGAAGTGAATCACATGTATTAGCTAATAAAGTGATTGGTGCAGATAACTTCCAAATGAGTGATCTCAATTCTACACAAAATACAGCTAATAACTGCGTTACAGCATTTAATAGTGACGGTGTGACAGTTGGGAGTCAGGGAATTGTTAATGATAATAATGAGGACATGCTTTCTGTGCATTGGAAAGAATCAGCTTCAGCAGGATTCGATATTGTCAGTTATACTGGAAATGGAGCTGCTAATAATGTTTCTCATAGTCTTGGTGTCGCACCAGATTTAATTATATTTAAAAAGAGAAGTGAAGCCTATAATTGGATGGTATATACAAAGCTTATTGATGGTAGTTTAGATTATTTGCATCTAAATACTAACAATGCAAAAATAGATAGTGGTTGGACTACATTAGTAGATTCATCTACTGTTATACAACTAGAAGGTAATAGTGATGCTGTTAATGACGATGGAGAAACTTATATAGCATATCTATTCTCTGGAGTTGAAGGATATAGTAAACTTGGTATGTATACAGGAAATGGTTCCACTGATGGTCCTTTCATTAATTGTGGATTTAAACCAGCAGTTCTAATAGTGAAAGCAACTAATCGTGTAGAAGATTGGCAACTTTGGAATAATGCTAGTGATCCTGATAATCTAATGCATAATAGAATATTCCCAAGTAATTCGGATGCAGCAACTACATCAGTAAATAGCGCTTCATCTCAACTTGATTTCTATTCAAATGGTTTTAAGTGGAAAGGTCAAAGTAATGATACAAATGGAGATGGTGATACTTATTTATTCATGGCTTTTGCGGAGACACCTTTTAAATATGCTAACGCGAGGTAAAAATGGCATTTAAACTAGATGGCAAAACATTACCAGTTGATGTGCCTTTTACATCAAATGGTATTAAATATCCAGCTAACTGGTTACGACTAAGTTCAGCTGATGAAAAAAAGGATATAGGTATCACTGAAGTTTCAGATACTGATACCTCTTATAACTCTAGATATTATCAATCAAAAGGAGTTCCTCTATCTTTAGAAGATGAGACAAAAACAACTGAAGCTGGTGAAGAGTATACTGTAGACGGTTTAAAGACAAAATTTGTCGCTGAACAGAAACATGCAGCTAATACACTTCTGGCTCCTTATGATTGGTATGTAGTACGTAAAGCTGAGAAAAGTACAGCTATCCCATCCAATATTACTACTTATAGAGATACTGTTAGATCAACTTGTATTACAAGAGAGAACGAAATCAAAGCACAAACAAGTGTAGAGAATCTCGAGAAATTATTTGATAACACAATTACATCATGGCCGGAGGAACCTAGTTAATGGCATTAACACAAGTAAAATCAGATGCAATAGCTGATGATGCTGTTACCGTCGATAAATTAGCTAACGCTATAAATACAGAAAGAGCTGCTAATACAGCAAAATCAGGTTTAGCAGATAATTCTGTAACTCTTGCTAAGATGGCAGGCGGTACAGATGGACAGATAATTACATATGATGCTTCTGGAGATCCAGTTGCAGTAGGACCAGGAACTGACGGTCAAGTATTAACTTCGACAGGCGCAGGTTCACCTCCAGCTTTTGAAGATTTACCTACAAGTGGAGCAGCTTTAACAGGTTCAACTAATAACACAGTTGTTACGGTTACTGGTGCTAACGCTATGCAAGGTGAGGCTAATCTACATTTTGATGGTACTAGATTATTAGTTGGATCAGATACAAGCACTAGAGACGAAGCAAAGGTTCAAGTATTTGGTAATGCCGATACTAACTATATCGCTATGGAGAATATCAGCGCCTCTGATTCTGACGGTGCTAGATACGGTAAACTTATTTATCGTGGAACTCAAAGTGGTGGTGAAAAGACTGATTTAGTTCATTTAATTGCAGCTCATGATGGCTCTGCTGATGACCAAAAAGGTAAATTCCTTATTAAAATTAATGATGGAGATGATAATAATAGCCCGACTGAAAGATTCAGAATAACATCTAGTGGTACAGTAGGTATTGGTGAAACAACACCTTTAGCTACTTGTCACGTTAAAAGTTCAGATAGCGGTACAAGTGCTCTTGTTGCTTGGGGTGATGATTTCTGTGTAGAAGGTTCAGGCGATAGTGGATTAACAATTCTTTCTGGTACATCATCAGATGGAAGCGTTATTTTTGGTGATAGTGGAGATGCTGATGTAGGAAGAATTGCTTATAACCATGCTTCAAACTACATGAGTTTTGATACCAATGGTGGTAATCGACTAAGAATCACTAGTGATGGAAAGGTTTCAGGTGGGTCAGGCTTACCAGCCTCACCTTCTGATGCAGTTCATTTCAGATCTTCTAGTGGATCTATTTACGCTCGTTTTACAACTCATGATGCTGGTAACGATAAATCATTTAAGTTTGGTGTAAACGGAAGTGGCGACGGAATCATTGGTGGTCTTAATGATACTAGCTTGTATTTAAGTACTAATAATACCTCTCGTATGAAGGTGATGAATGATGGCACCTTAATAAGACTACATACCGTAGATGCATTCCATAACACATCTTCAATGGAACTTAAGAAGGCCCATACTGAAGGAACACCCGCTATTAGATGGTGTAGGCCAGGTGCTTATAGTGGATGGGGAACAGCTTGTGAATTTATTCATAACTCAACTACAGTTGGTACTGTTAAATATTCAACAGGATCAACACAATATAATACCAGTTCTGATTATAGATTAAAAGAAAATATAACTGGTTTAACTGGTGCTATTACTAGAGTTAAACAATTAACTCCTAAGAGATTTAATTTTAAAATTGATTCATCAGTAACAGTTGATGGTTTCTTAGCTCATGAAGTTGATAGTATTGTACCCGAAGCTGTAGATGGTACTAAAGATGAAGTTATTACACAAGCAGGTAAGGACTCAGGTAAATATGCAGCAGATGCAACTGTAGGAGATCCTGTTTATCAAGGTATAGACCAATCTAAACTAGTACCTTTATTAACTGCAGCTTTGAAGGAAGCTATTACTAAAATAGAAACATTAGAAACTAAAGTAGCAGCACTTGAAGCAGGATGAGTATAAATCTTCCACGACCTAACCTACCTAAGGCTCTAGACATCCCTCAGATGTATCTAAAACAGCCTACAGCAGATGTTCCAGCCTTCCGCCCCATCGTTGTACCCCCATCTGATTTAGAGCGTCCTGAGGAGACAGAGGCAGCGGAAGGAGAGGAGAAGGAAGAATCACAACATGCTGAAGTAAGGAAACTAGAAATACCTGTCATAGATATAACGGTTCCTGTTCCTAGTGGTGAGATTGTTGCTACAGCTGTAACCACGGCTGTAGTAGCAGTAGCAACAACTACTGTTGCTCAGTCATTATTTGAACCAATTAAAAAGAAAGTCCAAAAACAGCTACAGGCTAAAGTCAATAAATGGAAGGAAAACCGGAAGAAAAAAAAGGACTCCTCGGAAAGCTGAAAGATGCTGCTGAGGATCAAGAACACCAAATCCAGATCCTTGGAACATTCGTCAGACTTGGCGTTGTAGTTTGGTCTGGTTTCATTATAACAATGAACTACATAGAATTACCTATGATAAAGAAAGCTGGTAACTCAGATATCACGTTCGTGGCAAGTGTGTTTACTGGTGCA
>VTLG01013608.1_pt1 | contig 13109 bp, 16 predicted proteins | sample 4694571 | NCBI WGS metagenome assembly VTLG01 (sample SAMN12604809, study PRJNA352737) | marine metagenome | biome: ENVO:00000447; feature: ENVO:00000209|ENVO:00000569|ENVO:01000036; material: ENVO:00002151; isolation source: viral sequences binned using virsorter ... | reverse complement strand
TGAACAATGCACAGCTTGACGCTGGCACAGAAGTATCTTTTACAGTAACTAACAGCAAGATTGCAGCAACAGATGTTGTTGTAGCTTGTCATGGTTCTGCTGGAACTGCTGGTTCATATTTGGTAAACGCAAATGCGATTGCTGCTGGTTCTTTTGCAGTAACAGTTTCAAACGTATCTGCTGGAAACCTTAGTGAAGCTATTGTTATTAACTTTGTTGCTCTTAAGGGTGCATCAAGCTAATGGCTATGTTCGCTTTTAGGCGAATGAGAGAACAAAATGAGGCTGCCCAAAAAGCAGCTTCACTTGTTCAAACTCTTGAAAAGCCAAAACCAAAATCTAAGCCCAAAAAGGTAAAACTCAATGGCGATAACTCTTGATGCTACTGTTGGCGGTGCTAACGCAAACACTTATATTACTCTTGCTGATGCAAACACATTTATTGAAGGTTTAGTCCTTAGTGATGACGCTGCCGCATGGGACGGCTCAAGCAATGATAATAAGAACAGAGCTTTATTTACAGCAGCCCAAAGAATAGACAGAGAGAAGTTTTTGGGAGCTAGAGTAGATGATACTCAAGCTTTGGAGTGGCCCAGATCAGGAGTAAGGAAACCTGACACATACACTAACCTGTATGGTTTAAGCTTTCCAAACAGATTAGTTGCTGACTATTACCTTGATACTGAAATACCAGATCGGGTAAAACACGCACAGGTTATTTTGGCTGTTTATTTAAACAATAACAGGAACGGACTGGAACTAAGCGGCCTAGAGGACTTTGCTGCTGTAAGTATTGGTAATATAAATGTAACTCCTAGATTTTATGGGGCAACTGGTATTGATCGTATTCCACCGATAGTTGATCATTACCTGATGGGTATTAGAATAGGTGGAAGAGCAAACTTACAAATCAAGAGGTCATGAAAATGGAATACGGTTACGAATATCCAGCAGCAAAAATTATTAACGATACAGCAGCCCATACAGGTCGATTTGGGAAAATGGTCGCTTTACAAGATTCAGTTATTGATACTATTGTTTCTGAAAATATTACAGGTGATTTAACTTCTTTACAATTCAAATCCACCGCAGAAATAGAAGGTGTTATAACAAGCATTACTTTATCAAGTGGCACTGTTATTGCTTATTTATTGTGATTTCAAATTACCCAGCAGCAAAAATAATAAATGACACCAGCGTTCACATTGGTCGTTTTGGTAAGGTTTCTGCCTTACAGGATTCCGTAATATCTATTGGTAAAGATTTTGACTCTGTAGCGTCTGTTGATGCTGTATCAGATTTTGATACTATCTCCTTTTTACCCTATTTTAAAGGGGATCAAAGTTTAATACAATTAAAAGCTGGTGCGGAATTTTTTGGTGTATTTACCTCTGTTTTTTTAGATAGTGGCACTGTTATTGTATATAGATTATGAGTTTAGCCAATGCATTAAAAAAAGCCGCATCTAAAACACTTAGTAAGCTTGGAGGTGATGTAACCATTAGACAGGTAACAGCAGGGGCATACAATACCACTACTGGAGCTATTACAGAATCTACATCTGATACAACTATTAAAGGTGCATTGAATAATGTTTCAAGAAATCAGGTCAATGATTTGATTGAATCACAGGATAAATTACTTACAATATCTGCTGGTGATCTTACATTTGTACCTACAACAAAAGATAGAGTTGTTATAAGTAGTGTTGAATTTAAAATTGTTCAAGTAATTACAAATGAACAAAATAACACACCTATAAGTTTTGATCTTATCTTGAGGTAAATATGGCAAGACAAATAAAACTTACTGAAATTGATGACTTTTTTGAAGAATTAGTTGTTGATTTAGTAGCGGCTACAACTTTGGAGTGGACTAGAAGAGTAAAAAAAGCTACACCAGTAAGGGTTGTTTATAAAGGCGAACCAAAAGGAGGTGGTCAGTTAAGAGCAGCATGGCAAACAGAAATAAAAAAATTTCAAGGCACAGTCACAAACAACCTTTCTTATGCAGAACCTGTTTGCTTTGGAACTAATTTACCACCATCATGGGGCGGTGTTTATAGAACAAGACAAAAAACTGTTGCTGGGTTTCCAGAACTCATAGGAAAAGAATTAGAACAATATGTTCTTAAACAACTTAGGAGGGGTATTTAATGGCTGCGACTGATTTAAATACTGTAAGATCTACAATAGAGGCTAGGTTAGCCACAGAGCTTGCTTCAAGTCCAGCAATCCCTGTTGTATTTAACAACATGACCTTTGACTCCACTTCAGAAGATACTTTTGTTCAATGCATAACAAGCTTTGGTGCTGGTGAATATTTAACAATGGGAGGCACTACTGACTCAGATAATAATGTTGTTGGTTTATTGCTTTTAAATGTTTTTACTGAGGAAGGTCTAGGGGCAGGGTCAAACTTTACAATTTGCAAAAGGCTAAGAGACTTATACAATAGAGTGACTGTATCTAATGTGATTTTTGATTCACCTGTAGGGCCTGAAATACTTACATCAAGTCCAGAAGGAAAATTTCAAACTCAGATCAGGATTACTTTTAACATTTATGAGGATCTTTAATCATGCCTAAACTTGTAATAACAGAAGAAATGCTTGATGCTATCGAAGCTGTCAAAGGTGTAAGAGATCCTCAATTATGGGATCCTAATTGTAAAAGATATATGGAGAATCAAGAAAATTCTAAAAAAGATGTAAAAAAAGCAAAAAAAGGTTAATATAAAATAAATACTTTCTTTTTGTTATGGCTGCTGTAAAAGGTGATGTCGGTAAAATAATGTTCCATAACGCTGCTGGAACAGAAGCTGATATTGGAGGTTTGAGGTCTTGGGAATTAAATATTACCAAAGACACTCAAGAAACCACAGTGATGGGCAACACATCAAAAACATTTATTGGTGGTCTTATTTCTGGTGAAGGTTCAGCAACCCTTATTTATGACAATGCTGGCAACTCAGATTATTTATCATTTGTTGAGGATGTTTTAACTACAGGTGATGCCGCTGACGCGCTGTTTGAATTATTTCCAGATAGTTCAGTAAGTTCAAAGAAGTTTGGTTTTTCTGGGATTGTTACTAATGCAGTATATGGAGCAACACTTGGTGAAATTCAAGAAATAAATATCACCTTCCAGACTTCAGGTGCAATTACTTCAGATATATAGTAAATTAAAAATACTTCGCACTTAATTTATGCCAAACAAAAGAACTGTTGATTTGATTGCAGAGTCATTCAAAGATGAAATGACCTCAAGACGCAAATTTGATATTAAAGATTCAAAAGGAAATGTAACTGTAAGTTTATATTTTAAACCTATTACTAGGTTTGATCGCGTCAAGGCACAACAGCTTGCAGGGTCTGAAGAGGCACTTACTGTCTCAACTCAATTACTTTGTCAAATGGCAGAGCTTGAAGATGGTACAAAAGCTTTTAGTATGGCTGATGCACCAAACTTGCAAAGAGAACTACCAGAAAAAATATTAAATGAGATTGAATTATTTTTGCATGATATAACTCTTGATATTGATACAGCAAAAAAAGAATAAAAGGGGATAGCTGGCTCAGATTTGAGTTATTCCTAGCAACAGAACTTGGTAAGACTTTAGAAGAACTCAGAAAATCAATGACTGAGCTAGAGCTTATATATTGGGCTGGTTATTATGAGATTAAGCATGACGAAGAAAAAAAAGCGGCACAACGACAAAAACACAATTCAAGGTAATATAGAATAAAGGCTTTTTTATCTGTGGCAGAGGCAGTAGTAAGACTAAGAGTTGATGCCAGTGGTGCTACAAGAGCATTAAATGGTGTACAAGCTCAAACAAATAAATTACAGTCTGCTTTTGGTGGCCTTAGAACTGCTCTTGGTGGAATAGGTCTTACTGTTTTAGCTAGAAATGCAATAAGAACATCAACTAATTTTGAAAAACTAAATGTAAGATTAGGACTTTTAACAAAAGCCTCTGGTACTTTTGCTAGGTCACAACAAATAGCTGCTGATGCTCAGAAAGCATTTGGACTTAGTGCAACTGAAGCTCTTGAAGGAATTACAGATATTACAGCAAGATTAGCTCCTTTAAATGTTGGAGTTGAAGATATAAAAAGTACTTTCTTTGGATTTAATACGGCTGCTAAGTTGGCTGGTGCATCAACTATAGAAGCATCAAACGCTTTTAGACAGTTAGCACAGGCTTTAGGTTCTGGAAGATTGGCTGGTGATGAATTTAGGAGTATATCTGAACAAATACCAACATTACTTGCACCCATAGCAGATGAATTAAATGTAAATGTTGGAGAACTTAAAAAATTTGCTGCTGAAGGAAAATTGACAAGTGAAGTTGTATTAAGAGCATTACGCAAAATTGAGTCTGATGGTGGAGCTTCTTTAAGGGCTTTAATTGAAAATGATCCTACTCAAGTATTTAAAAATTTAACAAATGAAACAGAGAATCTTTCTAGAGCTTTTGGTGATTTGCTCAAACCAGCAGTATTAGCTGGAACAAAAGAACTCACAAAATTTATTGAGGCTGCAACAGAGTTTGTAAATTCAGATGCTGGACAAGCTTCATTTGTCATAGCTGGAGTTGTTCTTGCTGTTAAAGGCCTTACAGTTGCAATACCAGCCGCTATTGCTGCACTTGCTGGACTTATCGCAAAATTGCAAATTGCTGCAACGGCTTCGGCTCTTACTGCTACAGGATTAAAAGGTACCTCTGCTGCCGCTTTTCTTGCTGCTGGTGGTATTACAAAGATGTCTATTGCTTTAGTAGCTCTTAAAACTGCTATTGCTGCTACTGGTATAGGTTTACTTGTCGTTGGTGTTGGTGCTTTAGCAACAAAGTTGATCGAAGCAACAAAAAATCAAAAAGAATTTAATAAAGCATTAGAAGAGGGAGATAAACAAGCACTTAAAAGCCAATTAAATAAATTATTTATTGAAAGGCAAAAATTACTTAAAAGATTAGCAACAGCAAGAGAAAATAATAACAAAAGGGCTGAAGCATCACTTAAAAGACAACTTGTAGAATTAAATAATAATTATGATTTAGTTCAAAAAAGATTGCTTACTGAAATAGACAAAACAAATGAAATTGACAGGCAAAATAAAAAATTAGAAGACCAAAAAGAATTGCAGAAAAAAAATCAAGAAGAAACAAAAAAACTAAAAGAAGCAATGACCGCAGTGGGTGAAGAAATAGAAGGCAGTATAAAAAATAATTTAAGGGATGCTATTACTGGTGCACAATCATTTGGACAGGCAATGTCAAATGTATTAAACAGAATTAGAGATAAAATTATTGATAATCAGATAGATAAATTATTACAAAATTTTGGAGAAAGTTTTGGAGCTAGACAAAATAAAGGTGGTTTAGGTGGATTTTTAGGGAATATTGCTGGTGGATTTTTAGGAAAAGTTTTTGGCTTTGCTAATGGTGGTAGACCACCTGTTGGAAGAGTTTCTGTCGTAGGTGAGAGGGGTCCAGAATTGTTTGTACCAAAAACCGCTGGTACAATTATTCCTAACAATGCACTAGGTGGCGGCAGTACAACAAACAATATGATCACCGTAAACGTAGACGCAACAGGAAGCTCTGTCCAAGGAAACGGATCTGAAGCTGATCAGTTAGGAGGTTTGATTGCTAGTGTAGTGCAAACAACTATAATTAATGAACAAAGGGCAGGGGGTTTATTAAATAGATAATGGCTACATTTCCATCAATACAGCCCACTTACGGGATGAGAAAACAAAGCAAACCAAAAGTAAGAGTTACTCAACTTGGTGATGGTTATGAGTTCAGGGCTTTATATGGTCTTCCCTTGTCTCAAGACCCTAAAGTATATGATCTTACTTTCAACGTGTCTGAGACTGATGCAGATGTAATAGAGGCGTTTTTAAGAAGTAGGGTTGCAGATCAAGCAAGTTTTACATTCACACCACCAGCAGAAGGGTTTAGTGCAAAGACAGGTACTTTTGTGCAATCAAATGGAAGTGGTGCAGCTGGAACTCTCATTACTGTTTCTTTTACAAATCATGGTGTCGCAATAGGTGATGTATTAACAGTTGATTTTAGTTCAGGGCCAACTGATGGATCATATGTTGTCGTTTCCTCTGCTGATCAAAATACTTTTACATTAACTTCAACTACTGCTGATAGTGCATTAATAACAGTTGCAACTAGTGTTGATTTTACAATGTCTGGGGCTGGACAATATGTTTGTAATTCATGGACAAAAACTATACCTTATAACAATAGAGCAATAATTAATTGTTCTTTCCGTGAAGTATTTGAACCATAATGACAATACCAACTTCAGAATTACAAGGATTAACTAATAAATCTATTATTGAGTTGTTTTCTGTTGAATTAGTGCCTGATCTTCATTATACAAAAACAGCAAAAACAGCTTTTTATTTACAAAATGCAAATACAATCACAATCACACTTAGCAGTCATGGGCTTTCTACTGGTTTGATTTTAAGTCTTGATTTTACTTCAGGTAATGGAATTGATGGTGTTTACACTATCCAAACAGTCGATACAGATACTTTTACAGTTACAGGTACAACTTCACAAGTTACTAGTGGTAGTGTTTCTTTTAATATCAACGCAACAATAGCAAATCCAACTGTTTATTTATTTCATAGTGGTAATAACATGAAAGATAGCTTGGACATTGTATGGCAAGCAAACACTTATTCAAGAATGCCTGTAGTGGCAGATGGTTTTAAATTTTCTGGCAAAGGGAAACTACCAAGACCAACTATTACTTTTTCAAATTTATTAAATTCAATAACAGCAATAATATTATTAGTAAATCAAACTACGCCATTTTCTAATTTACAAACAGCAAAAGTAACAAGAAGGAGAACACTTTCAAGATTTCTAGATGCTGAAAATTTCCCTTCAAATGTAAATCCTTTTGGAACACCTGATGCCTCTTCAGAAATGCCAAGAGAGGTTTATTTTATCGACAAAAAAAGCATTGAAAACAGAAATATCGTACAATTTGAAATGGTTAGTAGTTTTGATTTAAGTGGTGTTAGTGCACCTAAAAAACTTGTAACAAGAGATAACTTTGCAGGAGTTGGAACATTTGTTAATTTTTAACTATGACTTGGAAAGAATCTTTTAAAAAATATGCAAAAGCACAAGCACCAAATGAAGCTTGTGGTTTGCTTGCAATAATAGAAGGGAAAAAAGCTTTTTGGCCTTGTAAAAATTTAGCAGAGGGTAGATTTGAATTTTTTATGCTTGACCCTGATGATTGGGCAGAATGTGAAGATACAGGAGAAGTTATTGGGGTAATACATAGTCATCCTGTGGGTGCTGCTACACCATCAGATACAGACAGGGCAGCCTGTGAGCATCTTGGTTTTCCATATTATATTTATAGTATTGAATATGATCATTGGGAATCTTTTGAACCTACAGGTTGGAAAGCACCTTCATTAATTGGCCGCAAATGGGTATGGGGAAAATATGACTGCTGGAGTATAATTTCTGATTGGTTTTTAGAAACTAAAAATATTAAACTTAAAGAGTGGAAAAGACCAAAACGAATAAAAGATTTTATTGAAAATCCATTGTTTGAAAAAGGTTTACCGATAACAGGATTTAAAAAACAAGAAAGTAATAAAAATATAGAAATGGGCGATGTCTTATTGTTTGAAGCTGAAAAAAAATCTTTAAGTCATGTTGCTCTTTATCTTGGTGATATGACTATTTTAAATCATAGTATTAGATCCTTAAGTTGTAGAGAACCTTATAACTTGAGATATCAACAGGCACTTAGAGGTGTTTATAGATATGAAGCTTAGAAAAATAAAAGTTTATGGTAATCTTAGGAAATTTCTAGGAAAAACATATTTTGAAGCTGCTGTTAATTCACCCGAGCAAGCATTTAGTTTTTTAAAAGCAAATTTTGCTGGTATTGAAAAACATATGAATGACCAAATTTATAAGATAAAAATGGGTGGAAGGGTAGTAACAGAAGAGTATCTTTCAATGTCTGGTCAGGGTGATATACAAATAATACCTTTAGCGGTTGGGGCAAAAGGCGCTTTAGACTTTATAGGTGATGTTGTTCAAGGAGCAGTTAATCTTGTTTCTGATGCTGTAGAGTTTGTTGCCGATAATGCTTTAACACTTGGATTAGCTGTTTTTACTGGTGGTCTAAGTGGTTTAGTTAGAGTTGCTGCTTTGACTCTTGCCTCTGATTTACTTTCACCGTCACCACCTGTTCGTAATACTTCAAATGTTAGTGAAATAGATCCAAACATAAGAGGATCATATACTTTTTCTGGTATACAGAATGTAAGTAATAGTGGTGTACCAATTCCTATAATTTATGGCCTAGTTTATAGTGGTTCAATTATAATTAGTTCGGGTACTGATTCTACTCAAGTTGTTAAAAGCATAACCTAATGCCTAGATTAGTTGATGACCAATTATTTGGAACTGATAGAAAGGTAGTTGATCCTGACCTTATAGATGGTGGGCTTCGTAGTAAACAATTTGCAACAGTAGTAGATTTACTTGGGTATGGAGAAATAGATTCAATTTTAAATGAAGGTGGTTTTGGTGTAGATACTTTTAGAAAAAATATTTTTCTTGATGGCACACCATTACAAAATGTAAGAGGTGATGAAAATTTTTCTGATGTAGAAGTTTTTTTTAAAAATGGAGCAGAAGATCAGACGGCATTACAAGAAATTAATGCAATAGAAAATACTATTCCTGTTAATGTGGAAGTTACAAACGCAGCCTCTGTTACAAGATCAATTACAGATACTAATGTTGACAAGGTAAGAGTATCAGTGCAGATTCCAAGTTTACAAAAGTTTGAAGATAATGGAGACATAGTTGGAACTGAAGTAAAAGTATCAATACGAATTACAGAAAATGATGGTACTGTCCATAACCCTGTAGAAGCAAATGCAATTAATGGTAAAGCAACAAGTCCATTTGTAAAAGATTTTGAAATCAAATTTGAAAAAACAATGAGTTTTCCCATTGACATAACAGTTATAAGAAATACAGATGATAGTTCAGAACAAAATTTACAAAATAAAACTAACTTTTTATCTTATACAGAAATAAATACAGATACAAGTGCTTATCAGGGTTTTGCTTATGTTGCCATAAGATTTAATGCACAGGAATTTCAAAGCTATCCCAAGCGCATGTATAGGCTTAAAGGAACCAAGATCCTCATACCAAATGGAACAATAACTGATCATACAAATGGAAGAGTAATTTATCCTGATAACTATGTTTTTGATGGTCTTTTTGCAGGCGACAAGCAATGGTGTTCTGATCCAGCTTGGATTTTATATGACCTGTTAACAACAGATAAAGGGTTTGGAGGCACAGATGGAATAATTGATCCTGACACTTTAGATGTTTTTAGTTTTTATTCTGCAAGTGCTTATGCCAGTGAATTAATTACAGATCCTATTACAGGAACAACAGAACCAAGATTTAGCTGCAATGTAATTTTGAATCAAAAAAATGACGCCTATTCCTTAATAAATGATTTATGCTCTGTTATGCGAGCTATGCCTTTTTATAGTGTAGGGTCACTAACTATTGCTCAAGATAGGCCAACAAATACCTCTACGAACACATCTGATCCTCAATACATTTTTACAAATGCGAATGTTAGTTCAGAAGGTTTTACCTATACTGGAATTGGACAAAAAACAAAATTTACAGAAGTTGAGGTTTCATATTTCGATAATGACACACAAACTCTAAATTTTGAATATGTAAGTGCAGATGAAATAACTGCTTTGTCAGGTTATACAACAAAATTTGGAAAGATAAGAAAAACTTTAAAATCTTTTGCTTGTACGTCAAGAGGTCAAGCAAATCGTCTTGCTAGATGGTTTTTATATACTAATTTAAAAGAATCAGAAATCGTTTCTTTTAAAACAACTATTGAAGCTGGTGTAATAGTAAGACCTTCTACAATTATCGGTATTGCAGATTCTTTAAAGGCAGGCGTAAGGAGAGGTGGTCGTATTAAATCTGTTTCGACTACTACAATTACAGATGCAACAACAGGAGAAACAACTGATACACATGCTATTGAGGTTGATGATGCTAATAATACTGATCTGACAACAGAAAATTCTTCAGTTTTATCAGTTATTTTGCCTGATGGTTCAGTTGAAAGCAGGTCTATTAATAGCATTTCAAATACGACAATTATTGTTTCATCAGCTTTCACAACAGTTCCAAATACAAATTCGATATATGCCATAGAAAATACTTCTGTCGAGTTTCAAACATTTCGTGTACTAGAAATTGAAGAAAGTAATCATTGTGAATATAAAATTTCAGCAATAGTACATGATACAAATAAATATGCACAAGTAGAGGATACGACTGTTGCTGCAAAACCAAGAACAATAACTACTTTATTAGATGAAAAACCTTCACCAAGTAACTTAACAGCCACAGAGCAAATAGTTGCACTTAGTAATAGAGCCGTCTCAAAAATATTTGTTGCATGGGAACCAGTACAGGGTGTTAAAGAATATTTACTTGAATTTCAATATGAAAATGATAATCCAGAAAGATTAAGGATAGCAAGACCAAGTTTTGAACTTTTTGAGTCAAGGTTAGGCACATATAAATTTGCGGTTAAATCTGTTAATACATTAGGAAAATTAAGTTCAGGTACTTCAACGTTAGATTTTAATGCTCAAGGTAAAACAGCTTTACCAGCAGATGTACAGAATGTACAGATTGAACCTTTATCTGATCAATTTATAAGATTACGTTTTGATAAATCAACAGATGTTGATGTTATACATGGAGGCAACGTTATAATTCGTGGTTCAAATTTAACAACTGGTGCATCTTTTACAGATTCTGTTGATGTTATTCCTGAATTATCTGGAAATGTAAACGAAACTATCGTACCAAATATTGTTAATGGGACTTATTTTTTAGCCTTTAGGGATGACGGTGGGAGAGTAAGTGCTAACGCTGCCTCTATAAAAAGTATTTCAACACAACCTGATATTTTTCCTAAATTAACAGTTTTAACTGATCGTGAAGATACAGATGGTACACCTTTCAACGGGACAAAAGTTGGTTGTTTTTTTGATAGTACGTTAAATGGTCTCGTTCTCGGTCTTGATGATAATTTTGATAGTATTACAGATTTTGATACTGTAGATGACTTAGATTTGTTAGCAAACACAGTTGTCTCAGGTGGTACTTATAGTTTTGCAAACACTTTAGATTTAGGTGGAAAACAACCTATAGTTTTTCAAAGACATATAGTTTCAAAAGGTTTTTATCTTAATAATTTATTTGATGCCAGAAGTGCAAATATAGATACATGGACTGATTTTGATGGTACATCAACTGCTTTTGATATCAACGCAAAATTGCTAGTGGCGACAACAGATTCAGATCCTGACACCTCTACTAATGGTATTTATACGATAAATAATGGATCAGGAAGTGCTGGGACTATAATTACTATCACTAAATCTTCGCATGGATATTCTGTTGGTAGTTTTGTGACCGTTGATTTTACATCTGGAACAGGTGTTGATGATGATTATGAAATACAAAGCATTACCACTGATACTTTTACATTAACTTCTGTAACATCTTTATCAACAAGTGGAGATTGTAATTTCAGCGCAGAATTTAGCCAATTTAACCCTTTTGTAAATGGTAAATATATTGCAAGAGGTTTTAAATTCAGATGTGATATGTCAACAAAAGATATTGCACAAACAATAGAACTTGAACAGTTAGGATATACAGCACAAATAGAAAGCAGAACAGAAACAAGCCTTGGTAATGCAGGTGCTTCCGCTGGTGGTTTTATTGCTTCAGGGACTTCCACAAAGTCAGTGGTTTTCAGTAACAGTTTTTTCACGGGTCAGTCAGGCACTAGCGTTGCAGCAAATTCAGTTTTACCATCAATCGGAATTACTATAGAAAATCAATCACAGGGAGATTTCTTTGTTCTATCAAATATAACTGGAACAGGTTTTGATATTGATGTAAAAGATTCTGGTGGTAACAATGTAAACAGGAATTTTAAATATGCCGCAACTGGTTTTGGGCGTGGAAGTTAATTTTAGGGTAGTATATAATTAAATAAAATTTTGTATTACAAATGGCACAAGCTTCAGATTATACAATAGACAACTCGACGGGTGCTAACGTCAGGGCTGATATAAATACTGTTTTACAAGCGATAGCAACAAATAACTCTGGATCTTCGGCTGCAAGTACAACCTTTGCAAGTGGATATTTTGCTAATACTTCAACAAGTGTAATGCAACTTAGAAATACAGCAAATAACGCTTTTGTAGATTTATTTACATTAGCTGGTGGGCCAGCTTTTGCTGTTGATGGAACGATAAATTCAGTAAATATAGGTAAAGGTGCAAACTCTGTTGCTAGTAATACTTGTTTGGGATCTACTGCCCTTGATGGCTCTGTAAGTGGTGCAGATAACACAGCAATAGGAAATGCAGTTCTTACCGTACTAAGTTCAGGGGCTGCAAATACTATGGTGGGAAGTAACGCTGGACTAGCTTTAACGACAGGCTCAAGTAATACAGCGGTGGGAGTTAATGCTCTATTTACAGGAGAATCAATAGCTAATTGCACGGCAATGGGTAGAAGTGCTTTGAAACTTAATACAGGCAATAGCAATACGGCAATGGGCTATTTTGCTTTAGGTAATAATGCTGCTGGCGCAAATAACACCGCAATGGGTGTTAATTCTCTTCTTGCCAACCTTACGGGCGTAAACAATGTAGCTATTGGCTATGGAAGTCTTGATGCAAACACTTCTGCTAGTAATAACACCGCACTCGGTTATGAAGCTATGGGTGCAAACGAAACTGGTACTGAATGTGTAGCCGTGGGAGCGTATGCTTTAGATCATATTACAGATGCAAATCAAAATACTGCTGTAGGATATGAAGCGGTAACTACTTGCACCTCAGGCATTAGAAACACTGGTATTGGAAGAAAAGCGTTAAACAAAGTTGTTACGGGTCAACAAAATACCGCAGTGGGAAGTTCAAGTTTACTAAACAACTTAGCTAG
>VTLG01011839.1_pt1 | contig 13110 bp, 12 predicted proteins | sample 4694571 | NCBI WGS metagenome assembly VTLG01 (sample SAMN12604809, study PRJNA352737) | marine metagenome | biome: ENVO:00000447; feature: ENVO:00000209|ENVO:00000569|ENVO:01000036; material: ENVO:00002151; isolation source: viral sequences binned using virsorter ... | reverse complement strand
TGACTGGCTTAAAGTTATATCGGTTGGCGGGAACGCTGCTTCTACTGTTTGTATTATTCAAAACGACCAAGGTACAAGCACAAGCTGCTGATATTGGGGATATATCTGAACTAAATGGTTCAGCACAAATAGTAAGAGACAAGCCTTACGATGCTAATTTAAAATTTGCTATTCAAAGCAATGATGAAGCTATTACCACTAATGGTCGTATGGCTATTACTTTTTTAGATGATAGTAAAGTAAGATTAACAGAACACTCACAATTAATAATAGACGAGTATATATTTGATCCTGATCCTAGCAAAGCAAAAATGGCTCTCACTTTTGGTCTTGGCACTGCTAGATTTATAACAGGTAATTTAGGTCGTATAGACAAACAAAATATATCGCTTAAAACTCCTACAGCCAATATAGCTATAAGAGGTACAGATTTTACTGCTACAGTAGATGAATTAGGTAGGTCTTTAATAATACTTTTGCCAGATGCTTTTGGTTTATCTAGTGGAGAAATAGAAGTAGTAACTGCAATGGGTAGCGTATTACTTAATAAACCTTATCAAGCAACAACAGTAAGTGTGTTTGAATCTAAACCAAGTAAACCTGTTATATTAGATTTAACTTTAGATATTATTGACAATATGCTTATTGTTACGCCTCCTAAAGAAGAAATTACTCAAACAGAAGAAGTAGCAAGTAATACAAAAGCTAACATATTAGATTTTAATGATTTAGATATAGATTATTTAGATGAAGATTTTTTTAGTGAAGATGAATTAGAATTTACAGAATTAGATATAAATTATTTAGATGTAAATTTTCTTGAAGATTTATTAGATATATTGGATTCTTTAGCAATTTCTGAAGATGAAGATGTATTAGCAGATGCTGGTAGCGTAGCTTTAAGTGGAACTAAAATAGGTCAAGATACAGAAACACAAATAACAACTTTAGTAGCAGGTAATGTTATTAGTCTTAGAAGAAAAGTAAATGACTCTGTAAGATTAGACCTAGATAGTAGTGGTTCTTATACTGTAATTATTATCCAGGATGGAGTTAGTAATGTAGTAAAAATAAATGGTGGTGGCGATTCTAATATAACCATAACGCAAAGTGAATAAACTTTTATTACCTATATTAATATTACTTAGTTTACCTTTGGTGTTTCAAAGCACGCCAACAGAAATACTTAAATTAAAAACTTTTGATAGTTTAATTAAACAACAAGAGCCCAGTGGTAATTTTGTAATACTTAACATTACAGAAGAAGATATAGAACGTGAAGGTGGATATCCTTTACCAAGAAGAAGATTAGCTCAAATTCAAGTAGACCTTATTAATGAAGGTGCAATAGGAGTAGGTTGGGTTATATCTTTTCCACAAGCTGATCGCATGGGTGGTGATGAAGTCTTTGCAACTACATTAGGATATGTGCCATCTGTATTAGCTATGTTTGAAGATGGCAATGGTAATTATCCAAAATCTACAGGAACAGTTGTTAAAGGTGATGATATTGGTGGTATAGTATCTATGGGAGTTAAGGAAAACCTGAACACTCTTAAAAATAATACACTACAGGGTCTAGCCATTGCTCCCACTGAAATAGACCAACTTGTTAGAAGAATACCTTTATTAGTAAGAACACCAGATAATCAATGGATTCCTTCTTTTGGCACACAAATATATAAAGCTTTATTTGATATAAAAACTTATATTATAAAAACTAATGATAATGGTATAGAAGAAATATCAATAAGAGGAATACCACCAGTTCAAACAGATAGTCTTGGTCGTAAATGGATTAGTTGGGTTAATACACCACAAACTAATTTAGAAGAAATGAATGTTGCAGGTAAGTTTGTTTTTATAGGTGTAACTGCTAATGGAGTTATGCCACAAATAGCAACTCCAAATGGTCTTATGGAGCCACATAAAATACAAGCAGCTCTTGCTGAGTCTATATTAATTCAAGACTCACCAACAATACCAGATTGGAGTTTAGCAGCAGAATTAAGTATTTTTATTATTTTTGTAGCTCTCATATGGCTTGTATTGAATTCTTTTGGCATTACCCTTGGTATAAGTATAGCTACAGTTTTAATGTCTTTAACAGCTTTAGGTGGATATTACTTTATACAAAAAGGTTTATTAATAGATGTTACATGGACTTTAATATCAGAATTTATTGCAGCATCAATAGCTTTTTATTTAAGATTTAAAGAACAATATAAATTAAGACAACAAGTAAAAAAACAATTTGGTAAATATCTTGATCCTAGAATGGTTAAGAAATTACAAAATAATCCAGAACTTTGTAAAGTAAATGGCAATAGAGTTGATTGCAGTATTATATTTACAGACCTTAGAGGATTTACTAGTTTATCTGAATCAGTAGAACCTGAAATGGTTACATACATTATGAATAATGTATTAGATGTCCAAGTAAAAGCAGCTAATAAATATTTTGGTTGTACTGATAAATTTATTGGTGATGCTGGAATGTTTCATTGGAATACAATAATTCCACAAGATGATCATCACAACCTAGCATTAGAAGCAGCTAAAGAAATAGAAAAGAATATTGACCAGTTAAATATTAAATTTAAAGAAGAAGGCATACCTGAAATAGCTATTGGTATTGGAGTAAACAGCGGTATATGTATTGCTGGTAACTTTGGAGCTACTGATAGATTTGCATTTTCTCTTATAGGTGATCCATGTAATGTTGCTGCAAGGTTAGAATCAAGTACAAAAGTTGCAGGAGTAGGAACATTAATAGGCGAAAAAACTGCCAAAAAATCTAAATTTAAGTTAAAATTATTAAAACCAATAGAGGTTAAAGGCAAGTCTAAACCATTGCAGGTATATACATGGAACTAAAATTAATTTTAAATTGGATTTTAGAGTTATTTAAAACAAGATATAAGATTACAGTTTCTTTTAATAAAGAATATGGTGATGCAGATGATAGAACTTACATATCAAAAAAAATAATTACACAAAAAGAAAATCATTTAAAGTTTCGTGATGAAAATAACAAACTTGTAGAATATAGAAGTGCGGGCGGTTTAAATTATATTATTGAGGATATGTAATGCAGTCTTATGTTGGTAGAGTAAGCACTCCAAAAGAAAAAAAGAAAACACCTAATGATGTAATTATGACTAATCCTAAAACTGCTAAGTGGATTGTTGATTATTTTCAACCAAAAGGATTAGCTCTTGATCCATGTAAAGGTGATGGTGCTTTTTATGATGCTTTTAAATGTAATAGAGACTGGTGTGAGATAACTAAAGGTAAAAATTTTTTTAATTACACAAAAAAAGTTGATTGGATTGTGACAAATCCGCCATTTAGCATATTTGACGACTTTTTACTTAAATCTTTTGATATTGCGGAAAATGTGGTTTTCTTTTGCCCGTTAACAAAAGTTTTTAAAGGCAAAAGGCTAGACACAAAGATATGTGAATATGGTGGTATCAAAGAAATCATACACATGGGCGGTGGCAATCAACACGGTTTTCCATTTGGTTTTTCTACAGGGTGTATCTATTACCAAAGAAACTATAAGGGAAATATAAAATTAACTAGAAATTATTAAGGATATGTAATGCAACAAATATTCATAGGCATTATTCTTTTACTTGGGTTTGCCACTTATTATTTCTATAGCCAAAATCAAATACTTACTGCAAACAATGCAGCATTAGAGGGTGCAGTTGCTACACAAGAAGAAGCGATTGCTACAATACAAGCAGACTTTGAATTGCAAACAGGTCAGTTAAATCAATTAACTCTTAAAAGCCAAGCAGCACAAAGAGAGTTAAATAGATATACACAATTTATACAGAACTATGAACTAGCAGCTAAAATACTTGCAGACCCAGTAGAAATGGAAAGGAAAATAAATAATGGAACAAAACACATTATGGAAGACATTGAGAAACTCAGCAGTACAGTTGACAATCTTGATAATGGCTTGCAGTTGCAGCCTAATTCCGACTAAGCAAATAGAAGTAACAGCAAAACCACTTGATAGAAAAATAGTGCAACCTGTTATGCCTAGAGAAATTGATTTACAAGAACCCATGTGGATAGTTGTTACGCCTGATAATTGGGAAGATAAACTTGCAATGATAGAAGAACAAGAAGGTGAATTAGTTTTTCTTGCAATGACAATACCTGATTACGAAGTCATGGCTTACAATATGCAAGAATTAAAGAGATATATAAATGAACTTAAAGAAGTTGTTGTGTATTATAAAACAGTTACTACAAATACAGAGGAGTAAAGATATGAACATATCAAACGAAGGTTTATCACTTATTAAAAAATTTGAAGGTTGTGAATTAGATAGTTATAAATGTGCAGCAGGAGTTTGGACAATAGGTTATGGATCAACACATGGTATTGAAAAAGGTATGTCTATATCTAAATCAAGAGCAGAAGAATTATTATTAGAAGATATAGCTCAATTTGAAGACATAGTTGATAAAGCAGTGTCAGTTAATTTAAGTCAAAATCAATATGATGCATTAGTATCTTGGACATTTAATCTTGGTGGCGGCAACTTAAATTCATCTACTATGTTAAAAGTTTTAAATGCAGGTGATTATGAAAATGTTCCTGAACAAATTAAAAGATGGAATAAAGCCAATGGTAAAGTATTAGAAGGTCTTATAAGACGTAGAGAAGCAGAAGCTTTACTTTTTGCAGGCAAGGAATGGCACGAGGTTTAATTAATGCCATTAGCCAAATATGTATTTAAACCAGGAATAAACAAAGAAGGTACTAATTATAGTAACGAAGGCGGCTGGTTTGATGCAGACAAAGTTAGATTTAGAAAAGGTAGACCTGAAAGAATAGGTGGTTGGAGTAAATATACAAATGATAGTTTTATAGGCACTTGTAGAAAACTTAATGTATATAGAGCAGCTAGTGGTACTAATTACATTAATGCTGGAACCCATCAAAAATTATACATAGTACAAGGTAATGCTTTTTATGATATAACTCCTATTAGAGCTACTACAACTAATGGAATTACTTTTGCTGCAACAAATGGTAGTACAACAATAACAGCTACTGATAGCGATCATGGTGCAGTTCTTGGAGATTTTGTTACTTTTTCAGAGGCTGTAAGTTTAGGTGGTAACATTACTGCTACTGTATTAAATCAAGAATATCAAATAACTGCAGTACCTACAGTAAATACTTATACTTTTACAGCTACTGCAACAGCAAATAGTTCTGACTCTGGCAATGGTGGCTCTGGAGTAGATGGTGTTTATCAAATTAATACAGGTTTAGATGTTTATGTATCATCAACAGGTTGGGGATCAGGAACATGGGGAGCTTCTACATGGGGTTCAGCAACAACGCTAAGTGTAACTAATCAATTAAGATTATGGTCTTTAGATAATTTTGGTGATGATGCTATAGCAAATGTTAGAAATGGCGGCATTTATTATTGGGATGAATCAGCAGGAAATAGCACAAGAGCAGTTAATATAAGTAGTTTAAGTGGAGCAAGTAATGTTCCTACAGTAGCACTACAAGTTATGGTATCTGATGTTGATAAACATGTTATTGCTTTTGGATGTAATCCAATAGGTTCTAGTACACTTGATCCTTTATTTGTAAGATTTTCAGATACAGAAAGTACTGCAGATTGGACTCCCACTGCAACAAATCAAGCTGGTGGTGTTCAATTATCAATGGGTTCTACAATAATAGGTGCATTAAGAACAAGGCAAGAAATACTTATTTGGACAGATGCAGGAATAGTTTCTATGAGATTTGTAGGAGCACCATTTGTATTTTCATTTAATGAAGTAGCACATGGTCCATCTTTAATATCTCCTAATGCAGCAGTAAATGCTAATAACCAAGTTTACTTTATGGATAGAGGTGGATTTTATAGTTATTCAGGTAGTGCTCAAAGGCTACCATGTACTGTATTAGATTATGTTTTAAGTGATATAAACGAAGGTCAATCATATAAAATATTTGGTGCAGTAAATGAAAATGCTAATGAAATAATGTGGTTTTATCCATCATCAGATAGTTTAGAAGTAAATAAATATGTAATGTATAACTATTTAGAAAATGTATGGTCTATTGGAACTACATCAGATAACTTTGTTAGAACTGCTTGGAATGAAGCTTTAATACTAACTAATCCTATTGCATCAAGTAAAAATGATGATAGTAATACAAATTATTTATATAACCATGAAATAGGACATAGTGATGATGGTAATAATTTTTCTGCCTATATAGAATCTAGTGATTTTGATTTAGACCCAGATGGTGAAAAATTTATTGCAGTAAATAAAATAATACCAGATGTGCAATTTAGAGATCAGCAAACAACTTCTGATTCAGTAACAATTACAATTAAAGGTAGAAATTATCCATTAGAAGATTTATCTACTTTATCTACAGTATCAGTAACACCAGCTTCTACATTTACAAATACTCGAGCAAGAAGCAGGCAATGTGCTATCAGAGTATCTAATACATCTAATGATTATGGTTGGAGACTTGGTGATTTACGATTAGATATAAGACCAGATGGTAAAAGATAATGGCACATCCTAAAACAATAGCATTACCTTTAGCACAACAAGAATATAATGCCTCAGATGAAGCAGTTACAAGAAGAATTATAGAACAAGCAGTACAAGATTTAGCTATAGAACAAGATAGAATGAAAAAAATGCAAAGTGTTACTGCAAGCAAAAGTTTAAAAAGACATCAATTTTTATTAATGGGGATTACTAGTGGCGGATAGTTTAAAAGTATTAGGTCAAGTAGACCCTGCAGCAACAACAACAACTACACTTTACACAGTGCCTGATATGACGCAAACAACTGTTAGCTCTATTGTTGCAGCAAATAGAACAGGATCAGCTATAACATTTAGATTAAGTGTTCATGTAGCTGGAGCTTCTGCTGATGATAAGCAGTATTTATATTATGATAAATCAGTAGCAGCAAATGATTCACTAACTATAGTAATTGGCATAACATTAAATCAAACAGACGTAGTAAAAGTTTATACTAGTGCAGTAGACATGAGTTTTAACATGTTTGGCTGTGAAACAAAAGAGGAAGACAGATAATGGATATTAAACAACAAACACAAAATGTAGCAGCACAAGGTCGTTATGGCGATTCTATGCTTCTTCATGTAAATCCTGCTGAAGTAAAAGGACTAGCATCTGCTATGCCTATTACAACAAATCCAGAAACAGGACAACCTGAAGCTTTCTTACCTTTCTTAGCACCAATTTTAGGTTCAATGCTAGCTCCTACTATTTTAGCAGGCACTGGTTTATCAGCAGCAGCTATGTCAGGTATAGGAGCAGGTTTAGCTACTTATGCACAAACAGGTGGCTCTGGTAGTAAAGCATTATTATCAGGTCTTACAGCAGGTATGGGAACAAAAGCACTTAATACTGGAGCAGAAGCTGCTATAGGAGCAGATGCAGCAATACAGCCAGGAATAGATGCAGCAGTATTACCTGGAGCAACAGATTTATCAGTACAAGCAGCACAACAAACAGCAAGAGATACTGCAATACAAGCTGCACAAGAAGGTTCTAAACTTGGATTTAATACTGCAGGTGATTTTAGAGGATTTACTCCTGGAGAAGCATTAAGTAATACATTTTCAGGTGGTTTTGACCAAGGTGCTCAAGCATTAGCTACAGGAATGATGTCTCCTAGTGGAATGGTAGCAGGATCAAGTCTTGGTGCACAAGGCATTATACAATCACAAGAAGAATATGAACGAATGTTAATACAAATGGGACTAGACGAAGAAGAGCGTAAAAAAAGAATGTATGAAAGATATCCTGAACAAATACCTATGGCAGAAGGCGGTAGAACTGGTTATTTAGTAGGTGGAAATTTTCGTAATAATAACTTTGGAAGATTTGAAAATAGTTATGATAATTTTTCTAATATATTTAGTGGTGGTCGCGGAAGAGGTGGTGGAGGAGGTCAATATAATCAAACTGGTACTGGTTATAACTATGGTGGAGGTTATGGTCCATCAAGAGTTAGAAGAACTAGACCAATTAATCCAGGATTTATGGCAGGATTTAGACCTGAACAAAGATATTTTCAAGGAGATAATCCAGATACATATTTAACGCAATATGCTACAGATATACAAGGAAGCAATCCATATGCTACTCCTAGTGCATATATGGGTAGAGAAAGAAGAGGAGGATTAGGAGGAATGTTTGGAGACAGAAGAGGTTATAGTCCTCAACTTACACCACCACCACCTCAATTTGGTGGATATGGTAATCCATTTATGCAAACACCTAGTTATAGAAGTTTTTATGGTAATCCACAAATGGGTGGAATGATTAATCCATATGCAAGATTTACACAACAACCTATACAACCATTTTATGGTTATCAACCACCACAACCACCACCACCAGATGATACTCCACCACCAGATGTACCACCACCAGATAAAACACCACCACCAGGTGATACTCCGCCACCGCAAGAAGGTAAACCACCAATAATATATGCAGGCGATCCAAGTCAACCAAATCCTGTAGAAACACCTCCAGCTTATCAAGCACCAGGTATGGGTAATTTTAAAGGTAATCCAATACAATATCCTGGTGGATCAGAGAATTTTAATTATAAAGGTGAAACATTTGTACCACCAGATAAAACACCACCACCACAAGAAGGTAAACCACCAGTTGTTCCTGCACCTCCAAGTGCACCTTCGCCAACACCAACTCCATCACCAATAACAATACCTATTGAAGGTGGATCAGATGTAACAATACCTGGATTTACAATGCCAGGTTTTGGCGGTAAACCAATAGGTGGAGGAGTTACTAATCCAATATTAGGCGGTAGCGATTTTTTACCTAAACCACCTCAAATAGGTGGACCAGTTAATGATGGTCCAGCTGAAGGTATAACTTCTATAAATCAAATACTTAATCCACGCGATCCTAATAGTAGAGCAACAATAAGTCCAGATGGCAAACCTGTTCCTAAACCAGCAGAAATAGACTATGGCTTTGGTCCAGGAATAAGACCAGGTGAAGCAATGCAACCACAAATTGGAATATCAGGCGGTAGTGATTTTTTACCTAAACCTCCAGATTTAACAAATCCAACTCAAAAAATAGGAGTTCCTGCACCAATACAACTTGTTGATAATCAACAAGGTATGCCTGAGCCAATATTACAATCTATATCTAATGATCCTTTAGCACAATCATCATTTCAACCATCAGACCCAATAGTAAGTGGTGGATTTATGTCTCAGCCTAATACAGATTTTCAAACTAGTTTACCTGTAAATTCAACAGGTTTTATACCACCATCACCATTAGTTGAAACTGGCAATAATAATCAAATAAATAATCCTCTTAGTCAAGCAAGCTTTACACCTCCAGTAGCAACAAATCAAAAAGGACTTGCCTCAATAGGAACACAACAAAAAAATATGTTTGCAGCACCTATGTTTGCAGGTGGTGGAGAAACAGAACTACCTAATGAAGGTTTAAAAGCTTTAGCTCAAACAGAAAAAGGTAAAAAAGCTGTAGAAGCAATGGGTTATCAAGAAGGCGGTGAATCAGTAATTTATACCCCTACTGCTACTAAGTTATATCCCTACGGCAAACCTGAAGCAAATATACCAGATACTAAACAAAGTCTTTTTGAAAGAAGAGAAGAAATAATTAGTATTTTAAAAGATAAAAGAATAAGTAAAAACAAAATGAATAAACTTAATGAAGAATTAAAAGCTATAAGTATGGAATTAGCAGGCAATTTTAATCAAGGTATGACAAGAAATGCAGTAGAAAATAATATGAGTATGCTTCGTTCTTTACAAAGAATAAGAGGAGAAGACGTAGATTATAATGAATCAATATACGACATTCAAAATCAAACTGATAATGAAAAAGCTAAACAAGATTTCTACAAACAAAAATTTCTACAAAGTGAAGGGATTAACAGTTTAGATTTTGACAGTCCTTTAAAAAGAAAAGGAGGCGGTTCAACAGATATGATGCAAGACCCTATTACTCAAGAAGCAATTATGTTTATTCTTGGTGAAAGCGAAGATGAAAATATTATTAATATGTTTGTAGAAAAATATGGTAATGAAGCATTTATGCAACTTAGAGATATGATTCTGAAACAAGCAGCTGGAAATCCAAATGCACAAACAGAAGGTTTAATACAAGGACAAGGCAATAGCGGAATGGCTGATGACTTACCAGGTGTTATAGGTAATAAAGAAAAGATAGCTGTATCTCAAGATGAATTTATAGTTCCAGCAGATGTTGTATCTATGTTAGGTGATGGCAGTTCAGATGCAGGTTCTAAACAACTATACAATATGATGGATAGAGTTAGAAAAGCAAAAACTGGAGGAACAACACAAGCTCCTCCTATAGACCCAAATAAGGTAATGCCAGCATGAATCAAGTAGCAGAAAAAATACAAACAGAAATAGGTTATGACATATCACTTATTACAAGTGATAAATTAACTTTAGTTTGGGAAGATTGTGAAAAAATATTACAAAAATCATGTAAGCGTTCTAATGGCAGAGTAACAACACAAGATGTTTTTTATAATTGTTTAAATAATAGAACAAGTTTATGGATTATTTTTGACAAGTCTAATCTTGATATTATTGGTGCAGCAATTACACAAATTAATGAATACCCTGCTGGTAAAAGAATGTTAAATATTGAACATGTAGCTGGTACTAAAATGGATGAATGGGCAGAAAGAGGTTTGGAGATTATGTGTAAATGGGGAAAAGATAATGAATGTGAAGGAATTGAAGGAATAGGAAGAGCAGGTTTTTGGAACTGGATTAAAAAGAAACAAGACTGGAAAAAAACAGCAGTGTTTTTTGAAATTGAATTTAAGGAGAATAAATAATGGGTGGAAGAAGTAGCGGTTCAGCCGCACCAACCGAAACAAGAATAACTCAAAGCGATTTACCAGAGTACGTTCAACCCTATTTTGAAAGAATATTACAAAGGGGTGAAGCTGAATCTAATCAACCATATACTCCTTATGGTGGAGAAAGAATAGCATATTTCTCTCCTGATGAAATGACCGCACAAGGTATGACTAGAGGTTATGCACAATCAGGCACTCCTATAGAATATCAAATGGCTTCAGAAAGAGCTGCTATGTTAGGTGGACCATATGGTTCTGGTTATCAAGCTGATTATTTAGGTAATACATATGATGCTCAAGGATATGATTCTGGATATCAAGCAGGACTAGTAGGTCCTGGATATCAAGCTGGTCAACAAAGAGAAGGTTATGATGCTCAAACGTATCAACCAGGATATCAAGCAGGTTTAGTAGGTTCTGGTTATCAAGCTAGAGATTTAGGATTAGGATTTGGTGCACAAGGATTACAATCTGGATATCAAGCACAAGACAATTATTCTACTTATGATCCACAATTAAGAGCATCTCAATATCAAGCAGCAGGTGTAGGTCCTTCTTATCAACCTTTATCTTATGAAGAAAATATAGATAGATTTATGTCTCCATATCAACAAAATGTTATTGATATACAAAAAAGAGAAGCTACACGACAATCAGAAATGATGGGTGATAAGACTGCTGATGCAGCAACAATGTCAGGTGGATTAGGTGGATATCGTGAAGCCATTATGCAGTCAGAAAGAGAACGTAATTTAGGACAACAGTTAGGTGATATACAAGCAACAGGTAGTCAAAAAGCGTTTGAGTCAGCACAACAACAGCTTGAAAGAGAAAGAGCTTCTGGTATGGGTGCAGCACAATTTGGTTTACAACAATTTACTGCTGGTGAACAAGCAAGACAAGCTCAAGAACAAATGGCACAACAAGCTTATCAAGCTGGAGAAACTGCTAGACAAAAAGCTGCTGAAATGGGTATGTCTGCTAGACAACAAAATCAAGCTTCTAGACAAGCTGAAGAACAATTTAGACAATCAGCTTTTGCACAAACAGAATCTTCAAGACAAGCACAAGAGAAATTTAGACAATCTGCATATCAAGCAGGTGAATCAGCTAGACAAGAAGCCGCTAAATTAGGATTATCTGCTGCTCAACAAAATGAAGCTGCTAGACAAGCAGAAGAAAAATTCTCACAAAGCGGATTCCAATTAACAGAAGGATCGTATCAAAAACAAGCAGAAATAGATTTAAAAAGATATCAAGCTGGTGAACAAGCTAAACAAGCTGCAGCTAAACTTGGTCTTACAGCAGCACAACAAAACGAAGCAGCTAGACAAGCTCAAGAAAAATATATGCAAAGTGCATACGCTACATCAGAAAAATCATTTCAAGAACAAGGTAGACAAGATATTGCTGCATATCAAGCTAGAGAGGCTGCTAGACAAGCTCAAGAGAAGTATGGACAATCAGCTTATGATATGTCACAGCGTTATGGTCTAGCTTCTGTAGACGCTCTTAGAGGTATTGGTGGGGATATACAAGGTGATGTAAGACAAAGAATTGCTGCATTACAAGGTATAGGTTCACAACAAAGAGCTATGCAACAAGCTAGCATGGATATGGGATATCAAGATTTCTTAAGGCAACAAGGATATTCTATGAAACAAATTAGCGATATGGCTGGTTTATTAAGAGGAGTGCCTGTTCAACCAAATCAACAAATAAGTACATATTCACAACAACCAGGTTTATTCCAAACAGCAATAGGAGCTGGATTACAAGGACTAGGTTTATATAGAGGAATGAGTTAATGGCAAATTTAATTAAGTTATCAAATGATCTAGAGTATGTTCCAAAAGAACAACTTATAGAAATGTCACAAAATCCTAATAATAATTATCCATCTTATTTAGTATTAGCTGAAATACAAAGGCGTACACAAATGGAAAAGATGTATGCTGCTCAACAACCACAACCAGAAACTACAGTTGCTGAAGAGTTAGTGCAAGAATATGCATCCTCTCCACAAGGTCTAGGAGCTATGGCTCAAACACCAGGTGCTAATCCTTCCACGCTTGGTGCAGAGGGTAACATGGCTCCGCCTTCTCCTATGCAAGCAATGGCTAGTGGTGGTAGAA
>VTLG01005508.1_pt1 | contig 13111 bp, 15 predicted proteins | sample 4694571 | NCBI WGS metagenome assembly VTLG01 (sample SAMN12604809, study PRJNA352737) | marine metagenome | biome: ENVO:00000447; feature: ENVO:00000209|ENVO:00000569|ENVO:01000036; material: ENVO:00002151; isolation source: viral sequences binned using virsorter ... | reverse complement strand
TACGATCCAACAGACGCAAATGATGATGGTGTGCCAGATAACCCAGGGAACGTACTTTATTTTCAAGAAAATTACAGTGGTAACAAAGATTCTCTAGGATTAAACTTTGGATTCGCACTTACGTTTAATATTCCACTAGACAATAGATTTCAAGATTCTTGTCTTGATGCAGCTAACACACAGATAAATTTACAAAAGCAAGAATTAAATGCAAAGCTGCTTAACTACGAAATAGCCCGTTTGAAAAATTGTGGAGAATTAATGTTAGCTGGGATATATTTCGATCCCAAAAGTAGGTTTGCAAAATTATGTGAAGGAGTCATAGTCTCACCGCCTCCAAATCAAGTTATACCGCACAGTCACAAATTAACCCAGTAGATAAGTCACGGGTATTAAACTCATCTACGGATAATTATTCTACATCTTTTTTCTTCTTTGTCAGCTTCTTTATTATATTTTTTACTAAGGGTTTGACAATATTAAGCAGTAGTGGAGTAGAGGCAGCAACAGTAGCAATAACAGCAGTGCTAATAAGCTGTGGAGGATTCGGTATGTATTGCTCGATGAACGTAACGTCTTCATAAAGAGTTATACATTTACTACCATCTTCGCTTCTTTTATGTCCAATAACACGTTCCAATTTAAACTCTGAAGCATATTGGCCTACTCTTTGGTCATTCGGCCCAGGACATTGAACAAACAATGGCTCATCTTCTTCTTTTTTTGGTTCGTATTTTGGTGGTTCTACTGTAGGCTGAACAAATTCTTGTTCCTGATTTTGGGGGGTTTCTGATTGCGTATATACAAATTCGTTGGGGTTGTACTGTAAAGGTTCAAAACTGGGAATACTGAAATTACCACATTCTGTATATGTGCCGTATTCATCTTTATCACTATCAATAAGACTCGTAAGATTATTCCTATGTACTCTTACACAACCAGGAATATCAACTATAGGTTTACTTATATTATTTAATGTTTGTATGTCAGTTTTCCATATTGGTATTTCATGTATTTCAACCTTATTTATATCAAAACGAGGTATATCAATCGAAGGCATCTCTTTTCTTCAACACTTCTACTTCTGAAAAGCATTTAGGACAGGATAGGTTAGTCATTACTGAAAACTCAGGATAAGTCGGCATAGAATCATCTATATCAATATCACCACCCCAAATTAATTCAGTATCGCACCAATAACAGTTCATTTGATAATCGGCATAGATGGGCCTGTCATTTTGGGCAAACCATTATCTAATAATTTAGGCATCATGCCTTGTACATTACCTAATATTTCATTCATCACTTTTGCTTTAAACTGTTCTGAAGTTACATACTTGTAACCAAAGTACGCTCCACCACTCATTGAAGCTACCATTACAAATGAGATGATACTCAAAACATTAGCAATTTTTTGAAACATGAAAGAAGCCCTTTCTAAAGCATTAGTTCCTGTAACTATTATAACTTTCTGCGGAATTTGTGCATTAGCACCACTTTATGTAGGATTATCTGTCTTGTCTACCAAGGTGCACCAGAAGTCATAGTAGGTGTTTTTGATTCTGTTATCTGTTCAGCAATTCCTGTTTCAATTCGTGTAACTTCATCAGAACCAAGTGCAGCTTTAGCCCATGCAATAGCATTTTCTTTAGTAACTGAAGCATAAGGCGTAAAAGAACTACTATCAGCAGCTGCAAGACCTATAGCACCATAAGAATATCCCGTATGATCTCCGTCTGCGTCACTAGCTGTCCAGTGAACAGAAGTAATAACATCAGATAAAGAACCATCAGTTTTAGTTGCATCTAAAGAAACAACATCCCAAGTTACAGCCATAATAATAAATGTTTAGTTTTATTTTACTTTGATTCTACTGTTTCGACAGTTTCAGTAACAACATCTGGTAATTTTGCAAATTGTTTTAATGCACCCTGATCTTCCATAATTGGTTGCATTAATTGATTTTTTTCTGCTGTCTTTTGTTGTATTTCTTTTTCAAGCATTTGTGCTTTTGCAATATTTAGATCAAGACGAGTTTTTGTTTCGTCATAAAGTTCTTGTGGTGTGGTCATAAAATTAATTGATGTTATCCAATTATACTAGGCAGCTTCAAGAGCTTCAACCTTGCCTATAATCTCCTGTACAGCAGCTACAAGTAAAGGTACAAGTTTACTTTGGTCTAATTGTTGTGGATCAATATTGCCATCTTTATCAACAGCATCTTTTTTTCCTGTAACTGCATTTGGTACTATTGAGGATACTTCATGGGCTAAGAATCCATCAACTAATGTATTTGTTTCATCAGCAATAAAATTAAATCTCTTAGGAAGTAGTTGTTTTAGTTTTGTAATACCATCAGATATAGATACGACATTTTCCTTTAATCTGTAATCCGAAGTAACAGCATATGTTGTTCCAGTAGAGCTTACACTAATCTGTCCTTTAGTTGCTGTTGCTATAGCAAAAGTCGCTACTGCTCCACTACTACCAACAAGCTTATTTAAGAATAACTGAGCAGTACTATCTCCTCTGTGAATCATAAACAGTTTACCATCTTCAAAGAATTTTGACCCTGCTGCTGCATTACTAGTACTAGAAGTTCCTATAAGAAAGTCTCCATCTTTGTTCACCCTAAACCTCTCTGAACCATTATTATTACCAGTACCAAAAACTAAATCACCACTACCAGAAGTATCTCCACCCACACAAGATATGAAGGCTGCAATTCCAGAACTATTACCTCCATCATTTGAGAACCACTCAATAGTACCCATAGGTTGTCCTGTTGTGGAAGTCGAATCATTATCTCTAAAACGCAATCTCTGGCCTGCTGATAAAGGATCTGTTACTCCATTATTTGCTGCAAATATCTCAAGATTAGCCCCTGGATTACCTGTTCCAATCCCAACTCTTCCAGATGAGTCAATAACCATACGTTGTGTTGTAGTAGCAGCACCATCAGCCGTTGTATGAAATTGTAAACGACCTGGCATATCATTACTTCCAGGTGTTCCATCAATACAAGCTTTAATTTCTGCTACTTTTGAATTATTATCGGTTCCATCAGCACCTCTAAAATCTATTACACCTACTTCATCATCATCTTGCACTACTGTGTAAGAACCAACTGAAGTTCCTCTACTCTTTGATAATAGTAATGTTGCTGGACTTGTATTATTAGAAAATCTTGATGCAGAAATACCAGAAGTACCACCATCTGTTCCAGCAATACCCAATTTCATATTGAACTGTGAACTGGTATGACCTAAAAGCAACTTCCCATCGCCTAATAAACGCATACTTTCACTTTCAACATTAAATGATCTTGTGCCAAAGATCATATCTGTTGTATTATTACTTGCTACTTTTACACATGATATTGAACCAGACACACCATTTACACGAGTAAATTGTATTTTATTTCCATCATTAGTATTGTTTTGTGATGAATTTAACCTGATATTTTCCAGTACTCCATCACCGCCTGCTCCTGTATCAGTTATATGAAGCATACAAGCTGGTGCTGAAGTGTTTATGCCAATAGCATTTGCACTAGTATCCATAAAAAACATATGGGTTTTTGTATCACTTTCAATACGAAAATCTATAGCTGCCCCAGCATCATTAAAAATAGTTTGCGAACCAGATATTTCTAACCTTTCAGTACCACCAGTTGCCACGTTGAAAGTATCGGCTCCAGCACTAAAAATACCTGTGTTGAGATCATCTCTAAAGGCCAAAGCAGGTGCACTTGCAGACCCATCTTCAAGAGTTAAAGTACCGTCAAGTTGCAAAAGTTCGATCCATGCGTTATTTGCAGAGTTTCTTATTTTTAAAATATTGTTTGCAGTATCAGCCCACCATTGATAAGCATATGTAGTAGCTGGACTTGAAGAGTTTGAGTTATTACTTACAATCGCTGCAAGAGCATTATTTAGATCTGTACGAAATGCAGCACCAGATTGGTTTGCTATTACATAATCATGTGTTGCCATTACTTAATCCTTTTTGTATAAGTATATGATAGTTGATAACTTAAATATAAACATATTTACCCTCCTTTACCAAATCCGATTGCTGTATATCTGAAATTAAGATTTTTAAAATTATTGCTTATGTCTCTCACCTCTATAACAAATTGGGTTCCTGTAATAGATGTTATTATGAAATAATCACCAGCAACAGCATTCTCCAAGGTAATACCTACTGTTGGTAAAAAGTCAGAAGTAGAGCCTCCTTGTATAGATCCACTTCCTGTGAAAAATGGAGAACCAAAAGTTACTGTTTTTGCAGAAGTTCCAGATGCAATAGATGTATTAACAGTTTCTGTTCTACGTTTTACACTTGCTTCATATCCAAGCTCAGTAACATTTATGTTCTGGGCTGGGTCATCTGATGTAAGTTCAACTTTAAATTTAAATCCTCTTGCCTCATATTCTCCATTTGCAAAAGTATTAAACTGAGTAAAGTTTGCACCAAAAGTACAGGCAGTACCAGCTGAAATTGTTGCACTTGTTTCTGAAGTGACAGTAAAAGTTTGATTATTAGGTAATGTTTTTATCTCATAATTACCGTCTGTTGCACTTCCAGCGGTAAAATCTATAACAACAAAATCACCAACTTTGAAATCAGCACCATTATTTCCAGAATTTCTTGTAACAGTTATAGTTGTTCCGCTTTGTTCGTAAGTTGCTGGAACAGAAGCTTCTGGATCAACATCTGTAGTAGCCACAAGTAATTTTGCATTAACATCATCAGCTTGATTACCGTCAAATTCAGTCCATGTATCTATAAGTGCAGTTCGAGAGTCAATCAAATCATTAACAAGAAGACCAGAAGTTACAAATCTTCTTTTAAGAGTTAGGTTAAATACTGCACCTAAATCAACTTTATTTTGAAATTCATAAGTTCCACTGGAATTTATTGGTCCAGCAAAATCAATATTTGATAAATCATCAATATTTTGAGTAATTGAATCCCATAGCAAAGTTCCATCTAATAACAAACCATCAAATGTCTCATCATAAAAAGTATTTACTTTTTCACCTTGAAATGGCGGTGAATCAGTATCTTCTCTCTCTGTAAGTATTATTTGATTTGGTTGTGGATCTGGCTGTGTAACTATTATTCTTGCTGCATTGAGCGATCTGTTTCCAGTGTCGTCAATGAACTTAATACTGTAAGTTCCAGTTAAAGCTGGAACAAGTGTTTCTGTGATATTTCCAGCTAATTTTGGAATAATTTCTGTAGAATTTTGAAAAGTTGCAACTGCGGGGTCAACGCTTGGAGTGTGTCTAACGGATACTGTGCCTCCATGCAAAACGTCAACAGAAGTAGAGGGGTTAAAACGTAATCGTACAAACTGATCTGAAACAGGTTCTAAAGTCAATCCAGAGGGGTCATCTGGTAAAGCTGTTTTCCCTACAGTTGTAAAAGTCGTTGTTGCTGGTATTGTACTCGGTTTTCCTAATGCGTTATAACTGAACACTCTAATCTCATAAGTACCATTTTTTGTCTCAAAAATAGTAAAGTCTGACCTTGTAATTCTTTCTGATATGAAGTTTTCATTCTGGAATCTATATTGCACCATGTATTCAGTAACACCAGCTACAGGTTGCCATTGGATAAACAGTTTTGATACGGCACGGTTATTAAGTACAACAATCTGTTCTGACCCCTGCAAGTTACTTGGAGAAGGTTTTATTGCTGTAAGTGTTGTGATTTTTCTTGCTACCAATGCTGTGCCATCTTCCACGTTTGCATATTTAGATGAATTATGAGCAACAGCAGTGATCTGATATGCAAGCTGATCAACTTCTGTAACACCAATCACTCTGAAGGTTTGAAGCTGAACTGTTGTATTTTCTATAACCCAGACACTGTTTGATGGTGGTGTTGATGAAAAGGCGGAAGATACTGTAATTGTTGTACCAGTAATATCATCTATTGTTTTTGTTTCAAGAGTGCCATCTGCAAGTATTACTGATAATGTTGCAGAACCTGTTGTCGCTAAATCTGTATTATTTTCATCATCTACTATTATCTGTGTTGGAGATACCCCTGTTTTTATACGACCACCTCTTCTAACCCCTGCTCTAAGTGGATCAGCAACATTTATTACTGCCCCAGGTCTTACCAAAGTACCTGATTCAAGAGTTGTGGTGAAGTTTACAATTTCAGCCTCATTGGATTGTGTGTAGAGAAACCATTTCCCAAGACGAGAAGCTTGACCTCTTGATGTGGTGGCAAAACCTCTTAAATTTTTTGTAATAACTCCATACTTTGCCTGTAATGCAGTATCTTCTACAGTTTCATAATCTATTTCTTGAGTTTCATTATTAAAATATGCAACATTTACAACTGTTATTTTTGAATTTTTTGATGAATTACTATATGTAAACCCCTGTTCTGTAACATTCGACAGGTTAAATAAATAGCTCGCGTCTGTGGGTCTATCCTGTGTGATTGATATTGTGCCAGCCGAATAAAAAGGCATGACACGCATTACAGAACATAAATCATTGATGAGGTTGTATGCCTGTTTTTGATTTTGGATAACAACATTGCAAGAGAACCGTGGTTCTGTACTGCCAGTACCTGATCCATCATCAACTTGTGTTGCACTATAAACAGAAGCGGAATAAAAACTAAAAACATCTAACTGTGTTGTATCTATCTGATCACCAAAACCTTTTGATGTTGTTAATAAGTCATATAAAATCCAAGCTGGGTCATTTGTCCATTCTTTATCTGTTTTAAACGTGCCGTTAAAAGTACCAGAGTATGAGATTGAGCCATCAGATTGAACCGTTCCATTATGTGGGATTTTTATTTTTGTTCCACGAACTTTGTACATCCGCCTGGGGATGGATGAAAAGGTCTGGGCATCAAACCTTATGGCAACATGAGCCGAGTTTGCATAAGCTCTCTGTTCATTAATTATTTCTGTAAAAGATGACCATAATGAACTATTTTGCAAAGTTGTTTCTGTGCTGTCATCAGTTGTTCTATTTACTCTGATGGTTACAGGAAAAGAAGTGCCAGATGCAAAGTTGATTTTATAATCCCTAAAATATGTGCTTGCAGTTCTTCCTTTTACAGTGTCTGTTAAGACAGTTGTTGTAGTGCCATCATTTTCAATGGTTTGAATATTTATGGCAACTTCCGCACCATTAATATCACCATCATCTTCAAACTTTTGCAGAGATGGAAAACCAAGAGTTACCCTGACGGCATTAACAGAAGTATTTGTTATAGATCTTGATACAGGACTTGCTTTTGTAACAGCAACACCGACAGCATTTTCTGTTTCTATTTCAGAAATACCCTGTATTGCAGTTTGATTGGAAGTGCCGAACCTAGGTTCAAATGAAACATTGGGAAAGTTAAAATCTGTGTCTGTTGGGCTTGTATTACTTGCTGAAGATTGTAAAACCTGAGTGCCGTTTAGAAATACATCTTTCAAAGCTGCGTTGTTGTAAGCAGTTGTTCCCTGTGTAAGACCAGCAGCACTTGGAAAACCCTCGATCTCACCTTCTCCAAGCAGTTCAACTAATGTCTGAAACTGTTTTGAAGCAAGAACATCATCTGTAACTGATGGATCAGTAAGCCTTGTATTTTCATCAAAAGCTGGAATTGTCATTATGTAGTTCCCTCCACCTGTACTGTATCAACACCAGAACTGATCACTACAGAACCTGTAAATACTTCTCCATATATTATGGCTACGCTGACACCACTGACACTGACGTTCTGGATGCCCGAAAACGAATAGGAATTTGCCATTTGTGGGTCAGTATCTCCTACAGGACTTGGCCCTTCTACAACCGCAGGGGTTGGAGCTATTAAAGAAGTAATCCCATCTATTGCCAAGTCGGTGACAACAGCCGTTGCAATACTACCAATCACTGGAACAGAAGCAACGGTTGAGGCGACAGCAGCAACCGCACCACCAACGGCAGCAGCACCAGCTACAGCAGCACCAGCAACTGAAGTGACAGCACCAACCGCAGCAGAGGCAACGGCAGCACCAGTGCTGAATATAGATCCAACAAAAGGTATGACAGGCCCAGAACCTGCTGCAATGGGTATGATCTGAATATCACCTTGACCTTTCATTGATAAAAAATCTAAAGAAACATCCATATTGTTCATTTTTACCTTGTAATATTGCTGACTCATATGTGCCTCTACTTCTGGAAAGTTACATATCAAAAAACGGATCGCCTCCGCTGGACTTGATACTGCTGCTTCAAAATAAGATGAACCAAGAAATTTTCTTAATCTTCCATAGACTTTTATTGTTTTAAGCTGCATACCTGTAAACCCCTCTAAGTGCTTGCTGATAACCTAAATCAAAAGGTTCTCGGCAACTTAATCTTCTTATATTATGATTTAAAATCATATTATCACCAACATAAACAGCGACATGATCTAAATTACCCGAAGTTGATTGAAACAATAAAACATCACCTACTTGTATATCATCATCTTTCGGTTGTTTTTTAAATCCTGTAATCGGCAATCCTTTTTCAAATAATGGGTTTTCTATAAAATCTTTAATTTTTTTTGGTCTATCCCATTTTTTTAGATCAATATTTTTTGTTTCTTTATACCAATCATGGATTATTGACCAACAATCATGTACACCCCAAATAAAAGTTCTACCGATAAGTGAAGGTGCTTTCCAACCATTAGGTTCAAAAGAATACCATTCTTTCATTCTGACGCTGTAGATATGAGAAGGTAAGTCTAAATATTCACAACTTGCTTTGTCATTATCAGAAGGTTGTGGTGGTTCATAAGGATGAGAATGAACAATACCAATTATTTCTCCTGTATCTTCACATTCTGCCCAATCATCAGGGTCAATAACAAAATATTCAAACCCAGATTCTGCAATATTTTTACAAGGCCAGTATGTCTCTTTTCCTTTTATAACTGCAAGCAGGCCACAAGATTCTTTTGGCATACATTCTTCAGCGTGTTTGGCAGCATCAGATTTCCAAGTCATGCGTTTACAAAAGTGCCTACACCTGGGAAATCTTTTCTTGTAACCTGACGTTTTGGTGCACGAACTCCCTGCAAATCTAAAGCAGAAACCAGTTCAAACTGTACAATATCTCTATTTTCTACAATTTTTCTATTTATAAAATAAATTTCCTGTGGAAGTTCAGCCGTGCTATCTGGTGTACCAAAAGGATTTTGATTTGATGGAAAGTTTGCAGCGTCTAAAAACTGGCTGAGAGTGCGTATGCGTACAAATTTTGCTCCCTGTAGATCATTAAATGGTGTTGTGGCATTTACTGTTGCCATCAATGCTGTAATTGTTCCCAATATATTAGAAACTGTTATTGTTGGTCTTGGAAGCGATCCACGACCAGAATATTCAAATCCTTCAGCTTGTATCGGAAATTTATCATAAGTATTACCCTGCCATATTATCGAGGCATTACTGTTCATACCAACCCCAGAATGAAACCTTGTCACATCGGTTGATCCATGTAATGCAGATACTAATGTCAATGTATATAGCTCAATAACAGATTTGTTTGTCAGTGCCTGTAGTTCTGCTGTAGGTAATCCCATTTACGGTTCAAATACCTCCCTAAAAGTGCAGTTCAATATCGCTCTATTGTTATATGGTATGGTTTTTGTCCATGATTGACATACAAACTTTCCAGCCCCTGATAATGTGACCGATACATTACCACTGTTTGTTGCAGAAGAGGCTGCCGTCACCGTGAATGTATTGTCATCAGCAGTTGTGACGATTGCAAAATCACCATCGGTTGCAGAACCAGAAGTGTAGTCGATGGTAACAACATCACCAATAGCAAGACCATGATTAGTTATGGTTAGGGTCACAGTACTTCCGCTTTGGCTATATGTACCTGTTTTTGTGAAGCCTTCTCCTGGAGGTGTGAAGGTAAAACTTTCCTGATCATTTACACGGCTACGCAAAAAGCCTTCTATGACATCAGATTGCGTTTCCGAAACATTGAAAGTAAGATCATATACTTTTGGATCTTGAGTCAGTGGAAGGCCAAACAATGCTCTGAACTCATAACCATCACCAAGTCTCGTTGATCTGATTCTCGGTGCACTTGTTTTTCTTATCCCATATGTGGGAGTGATTGAAGGAAAAGTTGCCATGTTACCTTGTTAAAAGTCCTCCAGGTCTTTTTTCTTTTATCAGTTGAGCCTGCACAGCAGCACCAATAACAGCCCCAAGTGCTTGTGCATCTGCATTACTACCCGCCACAGAGGAACCCGAAGCATCTACATTTACTGTAACCATATTTGTTGTTCCTCCTTCAATTTTATTATTTGGAATTATATTGCCACCTCGTGAACCCATTTGCAAAATCTCTGGGCCTTTTTCTCCAACAAGATAAGCACCACCAGCAGCTACTGGACCTCCCCTTTCTCTTCCAAAAATTCCTTTGAAAAATCCTCCAATTGCACTTCCTAATCCACTTTCTCCAATACCTGCAAGAGCTTTTTCAATTTGTACTTCAATAAGCTTTCTTTTTAAAATATCTAATACATTAACTGCTGCTTGTCCAAGACTTTGAGTTCCCATAACAGCATCAGTAAGATTACCAACAATACTTTTTTCTACACTTTCTCCAATTTTGTCAAATTTTTCTGCTAGTTCTTGTGCAGCATCCGCCTGATCTTTTAACCCTTGATTGATAGTAATATCATTTTTTATTCTTTCAAGTTGTGTCTTATTTAAATCTTTCATCAATAAACCCATACTTTTAACTTTATCTTCAACAGCTTGATTTAATAAAAATTCTTCTTCCTTACCAGCAATAATTGCTTTATTTAGTTCATTTTCTTTTCTTAAATCTCCTAAACCATCAGTAATTAATTTATTTGTATTGCTTCGTATTTTATCTTTATCTTTTTCTAAAATAACACTTTCAGCAATTTCCCTTTTTTGTGCCTTTAATGCATTAATTTGATCTTGAATATCTTTAACACCACCTCTTCCTCTTCCACCTCTATTTTGAGCTTCAAGATCAGCAATTTGTTGATTAATATTTCTAAAAGCAGGTGCATTAGGATTCTGTTGAAGTAATTGACTTGTTCTTTGTTGAACAGATCTATCCTCTCTATCACCTATTGTCAGATTCAATAACTTAGCAACTTGTGCTTGTACTTTTGTAAAAAATAAAACAGTACTATTTGTTAACTCTTGAAAAGTTTCACCAAATTGTTTTAATTCCTGTACATTTTGATCACCTATTTTATCTCCCATCATTTCTAAAGCTTCATTTAAAGCAGCCTGTTTACCTTCAGTTTGTTCAATAATCTGTAATCGCTTTTGTTCTGTAGTTCCTAATATACCCATCTTTTCAGTTAATTTTGTAATGTCAGGATTTAATCTATTCATAGCCTGACCTAATTCACTGATAGCAGTAACTCCACTTTGAATACCTGTAGCGATAGCAGTTCCAGCTAAACCTCCAGCAAAACCACCCATCTGACCACCAAATTTTCCCCCTAGAAATCCACCAGTAGCACCACCAAGAGCAGCAAATGGCCCTTGTCCAAATAACAAAGGAAATACACCACTAATTACTGCACTGTTAAGAGCAGCACTACCTCTTCCACCGCCTCCAAATCCACCACCTCCACCTGTTCTTGGGATTGTTTGTGTGGCAGCATTTGCTTTATTTGCTTTTATCTGTTTAGTTCTAACACTTAAAATTGCTTGATCTGCTTTTAAAATTTTGTTTTTTATAGCTAATTCTTGGTTTAAAATTTTTACAGCACTTGAAATTCCTTTTATGCCTCTTTTATTGAGAAGATCAACTTTTTTATCTAACTGCTCTGTTTTTTTTAATGCCCTATCTAACTTGGATTGACCAATTACCTTAAAATTTATATTTACACCGTAATTAGCCAAAGCAAATACAAAACTTTATTTTAGTGTACCGCTTTTATGGTTTTCTTGCTCGTGATTTATCCTTTGCATTTTGTATTGCTTTTTCTTCGTAATCTCTTTTTAACTCATAGTAAGCTATCCAATTAACAAACTCTTCCTGTGTCAATTTATCTGTCAATTCTCCAATAGTCATTTTCAATTCTGTAGCTAAAAAAAATAGAAAAAACCAATCATTTTTAGCTTTTTAAATCTGCCTTCGCTTCCTCCAATTTATATTCACTACCAGAATTTAACATTGCAAGTTGAATGTCTTGCAAAGTAGATGCATTAACTTCTCTTCTTAAAGAAGCTTTATGACCATCTTGAAATAATCTTTTACCATCCTTATCAAGTGCTTTCTGTATTAGAAGATTTAAAGCAAATTCATCATTACTAGAATCCAAACCATTTCTTGATTGACCAATAATTGATTCTCTTTCAGCAAGAGTTAAAGGATGCCAATAGATTTCTAAAATAGTTTCATCTCCATCTTTTAATTCATAAAGGTATTTCTGCTGAACACCAAACTTATTCTTGAGAAGTTCAATTGCTTCCATATAAATTTATTTAATATTATATTAGTATACTAGGCGTTAGCAGAGAATTGGCAAGATATTACACCAATAAAATGACTTCTATCTTCAATTTCTAAAGGAGTAGGACCATTTATATCTAAAACTCTAGGAGTACAACTAAAGGTATCAGTATAATCAGAAGCATTAACAGAAGTAAGACCATCAATTACTGCTTCAGAAATAGCAGATAAAACTGAAGTACCTTTTGATTTGGGAACATATACATTACATTGAATTACACCAGCATAATAATCTGAACTTGCACCTTGATTTTGTAATGTTGATTGTGTGAAATCTAAACTCATCAAAATATATTTTGTACTTTTTCCTGGAGTTGTAAAATGAACATTATCATAAACCATTTCTACTGTGTTATCTGCTGCTGCTACAGCATCAGTAACTGCCTTTTCAAAAGCTGCTCTTGCATTAACTAAAGTCATTTAGAAAACTCCGTATACTTAACACCTGTCTGAGAAGAACCAAAGCCTCCAGTGGTACTACCACCAACAAATAATCTTCCTTTATCTGACATGGTTTCTTTTATCATTTTACCTAAAGAACCTTGAATAAATAATTGAGTTTTACCTCCTTCAAGAGC
>VTLG01003782.1_pt1 | contig 13112 bp, 5 predicted proteins | sample 4694571 | NCBI WGS metagenome assembly VTLG01 (sample SAMN12604809, study PRJNA352737) | marine metagenome | biome: ENVO:00000447; feature: ENVO:00000209|ENVO:00000569|ENVO:01000036; material: ENVO:00002151; isolation source: viral sequences binned using virsorter ... | reverse complement strand
ACGACAATTGATACCGAGACCGAACTCTCCGCAGTAAACTCAATCCTGGGAGCTATCGGTCAGTCACCAGTTACAACATTAGTCTTTGATAACCCAGAGGTATCATTTATATATAATTTGTTAAGAGATGCTAATGTTGACGTACAAAACGAAGGCTGGCATTTTAATTCAGAAAGACATGTAACTTATACTCCCGACTCTGTAACTGGTAAGATAACTGTTGGTAATGATATATTACGAATGGATGTTACCGATGGATGGAAAAAGAGAGAGTATGATGTAGTAAAAAGGAATGGATATTTATATGATAAGTATGACCATACAGATGATTGGTCTGATGTAGATGAAATCTTATTAGATATTGTAAGATTATTTACATTTGAAGATCTACCTATGGTATTTCAGAGATATATAATATATAGAGCATCTAGATTAGCAGCAACACAACTAGTAGTTAATCCACAGTTAGTACAATTACTAGCTCAACAGGAGATAGCAGCTAGAGCTGCATGTGTAGAGTATGAATGTAATCAAGGTAACCATTCAATGATGGGATTCCCTGAAGATTCTGTTTACTCAACTTATGAACCATGGAAAAATCTTAGGAGATAATGTCAAGTATTACACAAACGATACCAAATTATACTGGCGGTATATCAGAACAGCCAGATCAATTGAAAGTACCGGGACAAGTAAAGAGTGTACAGAATGCGATACCTGATGTTGTACATGGATTGTATAAAAGACCCGGTGCTAAAAGATTAGGAACTACAGCCTTAGCTACTACTAAATATAGTACAACAGCTATACCTTCTGGTGGTAGTTGGTTCCATTATCATAGAGATGAGACAGAAGGGTCTTATATAGGACAAGTAGATGACGGAGGTAAGGTCAGAGTATGGGCTACACAAGAAAGAACTATCAATGGTGTAACCACACCAGCTGGTCATGAATGTAATGTATGGTATCACACAGATAATGCTACATACAGTGGTGGTAATTCTGATCATACATCAATTTCATCTTACTTAACTCCAAATCCTTCTACAGATAGTGAGGATATCCAAGCTTTAACTATTAATGATACTACCTTCCTTAATAATAGAAGTAAAGTAGTAACTACTACAGGTACTACAGATGGTAGACCACATAAAAACTTTGCATATATAGAGCTACTAAGAACTGAAAATGGTAGGCAGTATGCTTTTAATATATATGATGATGCTACTACTCAAACTATAAATGTAGCTACAAGAATTAAAGTAGCTAGTGATGAATTAGGAGAGGGTCAAAATAGTGGTCAATGTAAAGGGATAGGTACTAAAGTATATAGTGGAGCTGAAACTAATACTGGAAGTAAAAAGAATTTAACATTCAGATTAACAGTACTAGGACAACAAGGTATAAGAGATGGAGCAGGTGGCCCTATAGAAGCTGAAGAATATGCCTGTTCTTATAATAGAGAATTAACACTACTACATGGAGGAGAAGGCTGGACAAGTGGTTCTGGTACTAATCAGTTAACTGTTGCAGGTCCATCTGCTAATGGTAAATTATCCGCAGGTGACGGAGATACAGGTAGTAATAATAAGTACAGAGACCCAGCTAACTTTGTCATTGAAGTAACAGAGCATGAGGAGATAGCAGTTAGAGCTAATATCAAAGCTATTAGACCCGCACCTACACCATTTGATTCTGATACAGCTGTAACGGTTGATTCTATTTTAGGTGGTATGGCTGGAGAACTTAGTGGTGTTACTGTTAATGGTAATGCACTAAACTATACAGTCATAGGAAACGGTCTCTATTTATATACAACTAATGATGCAGATGATTTCAATATAGAAATAGTTGATAAAGATCTCCTGCGTGTTATGCAGACTGAGATTAATGATGTCACCTCATTACCAGTACAATGTAAACATAATATGATTGTCAAGATAGCTAATACTAGACAGTCTGATGAAGATGATTATTATGTTAGATTTAATGGTGAAAATGGTAGGGATGGTTGTGGATCATGGATAGAGTGTCCTGAACCAGGCATAATTAAAAGTCTTAATGCAGCAACATTACCACATGTTTTACAGAGACAAAGTGACGGAGACTTCTTAGTTAAACAATATACATGGGAGGATAGGGATATTGGTGATAATGTCACTAACCCAATACCTTCATTTGCTAATGGCTCGTCTACTATTAATAGAGTTCTATTCTTCCGTAATAGATTAGTCTTCTTATCAGGTGAACATGTCGTATGTTCTAGAGCAGGAACAATAGCATCACCTAATTTTTGGTCTAATACAGCCTTAACAGTTAGTGTTATAGATCCTATAGATATATCCTGTTCATCTAATTACCCATCTGATTTATATGATGCTATAGAAATAACTGCTGGATTATTATGTTTCAGTAGTAATGCTCAGTTCTTACTATCATCAGATGATACTATATTTAATCCAGATACAGCTAAGTTAAGAGCCGTATCATGGTACAATTATGATATAACTACACCTCCCATATCATTAGGTCAGACTGTTGGATTCATAGATAATTCTAATAAGTACAGTCGTTTCATGGAAATGGCTAATGTATCTAGGGAAAATGAACCAGCTGTTATAAATACAAGTAAAATTGTACCTAGTTTACTACCTAAAAATAGTGATTTATTTACTAACTCAAGAGAAAATAATATAGTTCTATTTGGTAAGACAGATTCTAATACTGTTATAGGTTTTAGATATCTAAATATAGGAGATAGACGTCAGCAAAGTTCGTGGTTTAAGTGGAAAGTTAAGAATAAACTTAAATATCATTTCATTGTTAATGATCAATATTTCTTTTTAGATGAAGATAACTTCTTACAAAGTGTTAACTTAGTACAAGCTGATGCAGATCCTGCTATAGATCAAGATTCTGTAAATTATTTAATACATTTAGATAACTATACAACTATATCTAGCGGTGTCTTTGATTCAGTAACTAATAAAACTACTTTTACTAATCAATCTGATTGGATAGACGATGTAACCGATGGTGACAGTCAATTAGTATTAGTCGATTCCAATGACGATAGTACTAGATTAGGTAGATATACTGAGTGTACTGTTATTAATAATGATGACTTCACAGTACCTGGAAATTGGGATTACAGTGAAGAATGGGAAGTTGTATACACTTCTGTTAATACTAGTAATGAACAGATAACTTTAACTAGTGGTTCTACAGATCATGACTTAGAAACTGGTGATGCAGTAAGATGGGTTGAAGGAGATACAACTGCAACAGGTCTTGTTGATGGTACTATCTATTATGTCATCGATGCTTCTGTAAACACTATAAAATTAGCTAGTACTTTAAATAATGCTAACGCTGGTACTGCTATTAATATTACAGCTCAAGGTACAGGAGCACATAAAATACAGAAGTTAATTAAATCATTACATATAGGTTATTTATATGATTATCAAGTAGACTTTCCTAGGTTTTATTTACAAAAAACCCAAGGAGAAGTTGTACAATCTGATATAAATTCTAAGCTTACAATACATAGAATGAAATTAAACTTTGGTAAGATTGGTTTATATGAAACTACACTTAATAGAGTAGGTAAATCTCCCTATACTGAAGTATATGAATCTACAGATTTAGATGAGTATGATGCATCAGATGCTCCATATTTATCAGAAAAAATTAAGGACATTCCAGTATATGAAAGGAATGTAAATGTAGATGTCACATTAAAATCCTCCCATCCAGCACCTGCTACCTTAAGATCTATGTCTTGGGAAGGTGACTGGTCCCCCATGCACTATCGTCGTGTCTAAATACATTCACCCAATAACAATTGAGGCTGCCATAGAGGTGGCCTCTAACTTACGTCCAGATGACCGTAGAGAGGTCGAAGAAGGTCATGGACTAGATCCCTTAGTAGAGTTAGTTGTGGAGGCTAAGAAAGGCTCCTCTGTGTATTTCACAGTACCTAACGGCAAGACTGCTGGTATGGCAGGAGTTGGTGAACAAGGAACAATATGGATGCTATGCACACCCGCAATTCATGAATATCCTATCACCTTTGCTAGAGAAGCTAAACGTTTCGTTGACTCTAGAACTGAACCTTTACTTTGGAATATAGTTGATGAACGTAATAAAGTTCATTTGAAACTACTTAGATTTTTGGGCTTTAAATTTTTGCAAAAAAAATTACATGGTCCTAACAATTTGTCCTTTATAGAATTTTGCCGTGTGCGCACCTGATCCTAACGCTGGTCTACGAAGACAGGCAATGATGGAACATCGTAAAAAGATGTCCAAGTATCATTCCGAATCATTAAAATATTGGAATAGAGAAGTTAGCGTAAAACAACGTAAATCTACACTTACCAGAGGTTTAAGTCGCTCAAGAAGTGATGCTTACTCAAAAGCTTTATGGGCTTTAGGTAAAGGTAGATTAGCTAACGAAAGTTTATATAGACAGAAAGCAAAGTTAATGCGCTTTTCTGATCAAAAGAATACATCCAGATCTAATAGGTATATGGCTAATAACTATAAAGCCATATTAGATAAACAAAGACAAGTAGAAAGTACAATAAATAATACATTTGGTAGAAATATGGACATCGCTCATCAGATGATACAACGTAATCATATGGCTCAAGTAGCTAAAAATAGGATGAGATTAGGCAGTAAACCTGAATTCGGTATGCCTGTAATGATGCCACCTAGAGATACTACTGGACAAATGTTCAATACAATATCAATGGGTCTACAAATAGGTAGCCTATTCCTAAGTGATGGGCGATTAAAAGAGAATATTAAAGAAGTAGGACAATCTGATATAGGTTATACTATATATGAATTCAATTATATAGGTAATAAGTCAGATAGATTCCGTGGAGTTCTAGCACAAAATGTTGCTAAGATTAATCCAATGGCTGTTCATATCATAGATAACCATTTAGCTGTTGATTATAGTAAACTCGATGTTGAAATGGAGGTAGTATCATGAGTGACACAAATTTAGCTTTAATGTATAAGCTTGATACCCTCCCTCAAGCTGGTAATCTGCAAACTAATTACCAAAATGAAGTTGCAGATATGAGTAAATCCGTTAATGAAAGCATAGATGCTAATCAAAAACGGATGGATGACCATTTTGATTTCTTAATTCAGACCTATAATCATCTCCATAAGAGAGATGAAAATAGACCTAAAGAATTCATACAAGCTTTAAAAGAAGGTAAAGAATTTAAATCTGAATTAGATGATTTCACAGAATATTGGGGTAACTATAATAAATATGCCAATAAATGGAAGAAACAAAAAAGTGAATTCTCTAATATATACGGTGGAGAAGCTTGGGAAACATTTGAAGGTAAAGGTGATTTCGATCCTGAAGTAAGATCAGAGTTAGTTGCAAAAGATGAAAGAGCTGCTATTAGAGTTCAAGCTACAGATTTAGGATATTCAATTCAAGATGCAGATCCATATTCAGCTAATGAATTAATATTAGGTCCAGACGGTTCTTATGCAGATGAGAACGAAATGGTTGAAGATTTGAATAGCCTTTTAATTAATCATGAGTCTTCTTATAGGCCAAGAGCTGAAGCTGGTATGAAAATTAGAATACCTAATCAACTTACTGCTGACGGCAAACCTATCTATAAAACTTATAATGAAGCTATAAATCCTCAAGAGAAAAGATATATCAGTGATATGATAGATTCTTGGTATGCTTATAAACATCAAGATCTAGCTCGTGGTAGACTTGGTTTCTACAAAAAAGATTTCATCAATCATATGATAGAACTTGATGAAACACGTATTAAACAAGAATTAGAAACTGATGCAGGTGCTTTAGTAGAGATTCAAACAGAGAATCGTGCTAAAGAATTGAAGATGAGGATAAAGAATGACCCAGGATATTTAATAGATTATATAGGTACTTATAAAGGAGCTCATAAAGGTAGGTATGACTTAACTAGAGTTGAAGCATTTGATACTTTAATTACTGGTGTTAACGCTGGGATATTAACTAGAGAAGATGTAACCCCTGTATTAGATCATAAATTCTTAGCACATGATAGTACACCAGATAAACCACACTGGGTTAGTGCAAGAAGTTATTGGAAAAAAGATACTAGGAGATTATTAAAAGCACTATCTACTCAAGAAAAGACGATTTACGAAGAGAATGAAGAGAACAGAAAAGGTGCTATGAAGGATGAAGCTACTAAGATTGTTGCTGAAATAACCGATCAAGAAGCACCTTTAACATTCAAATCAGTTAATGATATACAGTTAAGTTTCATGGAGAAGTTTAATCTTAGAGATCCTGAACTACTTCCAGATATAATTAAAAACTTACCTTATGAAGGTATGATTGATGATCAAGAATTAGATGCACAACTTTCATATAATCATTATACTCTTAACCAAAGAATAGAACCATCAGATCTTATAGGATTTACTGATCCAGAATTGAAAAAGAAATGGATAGGAATATCAGCTTCACAAGTTGGTTTAACTAAATCTGGTATTAGCAAACGCAATAATGCTATCGCAGCAGAGGTTACTGCTAGAACAATGGAGTCAGATGTTAATAAAGCAAAGACTCCTAAATGGGTTTCTAATCAAGAACAAGCAACACAAGAATATGATAGAGTATATAATGGTGTAATACAGAATGGTGGTAGTCCTGATAATGCTCATAAAGAAGCTATGAATGCTGTTAAAGATGGGTTATGGAAACAACTACCTAATGGATCATATCAATGGGATACTAGAGGAGAATCTACATATAATGTAGAACCTGCTAGAGAAGCTATTGCTGTAGTAAAAGCTATAGCATCAGATCGTGATATGATTAATAGTAATACTCCTTGGAAAGGTGAAGAACCTCATCTACTGTCAGCTCTGAAATATGTTCAATATAGTAGACAAGGTAGAGAAGTTAATCAACCATTCTATTATAGACAGATTGGAAAGCAAATAGGAATGAATCCTGAAAGACTACTACTTAATAGATTAGAGTCTACAGGAATGCTAAAACCTGGAGATAAGTTACCTGAAGAATTAAACCTATCAGCATATCATCAGAAACTATTACTTAAACCATCTGCTTCTAAAACTTATAGAGTCACTCAAGAAAACGATGATATAGTATGGATGTTAGATACTATAGCTTCTCCTGTAGCTGAAGCTAATGGAGGATACGATGCTATTCGCAACCAAAATGGAGACTATGAAAGTATTGAATCCATAACAGGTAAGAAGTTAAATGAAGTTACATTTGCAGATATAGTTGGATTAATGGATGAAGGCTATACAAATATTGGTCGTTATGATTTAACTCCAGAAGGATTAATAAATGTTATAATGGCTAACCAATTAACAAGTGATACTTTATTTGATCAGAAAGGTCAGGATTTAGTAGTATTAAGTAGACTAAGACAAAAAGCACAAGCTGCTAATAGTTATAGAACACTTAAAAATAGATATAGAAGGTTAGTGAATATACCTCAAGAAGATCAAGAACAGTTTCTAGAAATGGTTGGAGATCTACCCACTTGGCTAAGACTAGATACATTACTTCCAGAAGCGGCTAAGGAGCTTATCAGAAGTACAACATTACAAGAGTAAACAAAATGCCAGAGAATCCTAATCTTCTATATAGTGAGGATGAAATAAATGCAGCGGCAGAAACTGCAGGAGCATTCCTTGATAAATTAGAAGAACAAAAAGAAACTAGGGACAATGTTCAGCAAACACAAGTTGCTGAAGAAACTCAAGCTAAGGCTGAAGTTGATGACCCTAGAGATGCAGAAAAATGGGGATTTAAAGCATACGCAAAAGAAGCACAATCTATTCTGTCAGGTGGTATACAAGATACCGCTTCCTCTATAACTACCTTTCCAGAACGTACAGTAGATGCGTTATCTGGAGAGATAGCTAGAGAGAGAAAAACAGATGAAGGTTATAGACCAGATTGGGATCCTTTTGTTGATGAAGAAAATCCTATAATAACTAAAACATGGTGGGGAAAACTAGCTAGAGGTACAGTACACTTTGGTACTATGGCTGGTGCTATATATGGTGCTGCTCAGGCAGCTCCTATTACAGTTCCAGCATGGGCTGTAGGTGCTGTTAGTGCAAGTTGGAAGAGAGCTGCTCTAGTTGGTGCTGCGTCTGATTTAGTATCAAAAGAATCAGATGGGCATAATGCATTAGGAGCATTAAGGAAACAATGGGGATTTATAGATACACCATTAACAACAAAAGATACTGATCATCCTGTCATGATGAAACTCAAGAATATACTTGAGGGGATGGGTATAGGTACTGTGTTTGATGGAGTAGCATATATGATAGGTAAAGGATCTCCTAGAGTAAAACAGATGATAAAATATAGGAATGATAATGTAGAAAAAACTGATATAGATCAAGCCCTTTCTCAAGTTAGAAAAGGTGATTCGGGATTCCGTGCTGCTAAGAATGCTCCAGTAAAAGGAGCTGGGCAAGGAAATATTATATCAGAACAACCTGCATATGAAGCATTCCTAACACAAAAAGAAATACGTAAATGGGGAGGAGAAGAAGGATCTATTGGTCGTCAAGGTACTCCTGTACAGATTGAACGTATTGCTAGAGAAGGAGATCTGAGTGAAGAAATGGCTGCTGGTATTTTACGTAGCCTTATGAGTGATGCAAGATATCAAGCTCTTGTTCAAGATGTTAAAAATAGAAGGCTGACTTTAACAGAAGCTTATGGTGATGCTATAGAAGCTTATCAAAGAATAACTCTTGGTAGAAATCCAGCTGAGATGTCAGCACAAGAATTCGCAGAAGAACTTTGGAATTCTAGAACTTCATATGATGTAACAGATGCACAGAATAATATAATAGATAATATCCACACATTTACTTCTAAAAATGTTGTAGTAGCTGATTTGCTTGTAGGATCGTTATTGCATCAAATTAGAGATTATGGTATATCAGGAAGAGAATTAGCAGACATTGTAGACTTAGGTGATATAGATGGACCAGCCTCTCAAGTTGTAGATACTATGTTAACTCTATTGAGAGAAACTAAAAAAGCTAGGATTGTTAAATCTGATGACTTCAGACAGTTAGGAGCTGGTAAACAAAGACAAGCTTTAGATGCTGTACTCACACAAGAGATGGCAGATACTAGAGAATCCATCATGTCTATATTAAAGATAGCTAAAGAGAATGAAGATCCAGCTATAATGAATGCTTTGTTTGAATTGTTCTCATCAATGAAAACTGTTAATCAAGTTGAAGACTTTGATAGATGGGCAAGGGTGATGATAAAAGGTGGTTCTATGGATCCACGACAACCAAACAGAACTGGAGCATTCTTACAAGGAATGGGTAATTTATATACCCAAAGTATACTTAGTGGACCTAAAACTCCTATGAGAGCTATTATGGGTACTGCTAGTGCTACATTCTTAAGACCTATATCAACAGCATTTGGTGCTGCAATGAAGTACCCATTTACTGGAGATACAGCTACATTACGTTCTAGTCTATCTTCTATGAATGCTGTAATGGAAGCTATACCTGAATCCTTTACTTTATTTAAAGAAAGGCTTAACTCCTATTGGAGTGGTGATATGGCTAGTCTCAAGACTCGTTACTATGAATATACTAGGAATGATGAGAACTGGGAATTAATAAGAAGATGGGCTGAAGATAGTGGTAGAGCTACACCTGGAGATCAGGCTTGGTTCAGAGTAACTAATATGATTAGGAACATGAACAATAGTAATCTCTTAGGATATTCTACTAAGATAATGGCTGCTACTGATGATTCTTTTGCATATATTTTAGGTAGAGCAAAGGCTAGAGAAAAGGCAATGCGTAGTGTACTTGATATACAAGCTCAAGGCGGAAAGCTTCCAGAAATTACCCCAGAACTTATGAGGGCTTATGAACAAGATTTCTATAGCCAAATATTTGATGCTAATGGTAATATAGTAGATGAAGCAACCAAATGGGCTAGAAAAGAAGTAACATTACAAACACCTATGGATGGATTTGCTAAAGGATTAAACGATGTATTCGCTGCTCATCCTTGGTCTAAACCATTCTTCCTATTTGCACGTACTGGTGTTAGTGGTTTGAATTTAACTGCTAAACATACACCTGGTTTCAACTTCTTAGTAAAAGAATTTAATGATATAGCATGGGCGACACCAGATAACTTAGAAAATGTAGTCAAGTATGGTATCACTACACCTGAAGAACTAGCCAATGCTAAGGCATTACAGGTTGGTCGTTTGGGTATTGGTTCCTTAGTTACATCATTAGCTGCATTTGCTTTCATGAGAGGTGATATTACTGGTAATGGTCCGATTGATAGACAGAAAAGACAAGCATGGATAGATGCTGGATATAGACCTAGACAAATGAAATTAGGTGGTGTATGGGTCGGATATGATTCAGTAGAACCATTTAACCTTATATTCTCTACAGTAGCGGATATAGGAGATTATAGTTTGTTGATGGGAGATGAATGGACAGAGAAACAGTTCCAGAAAGTAGCTCTTGTAGTAGCTCAGGCAGTATCTAGTAAGTCTTATTTTGCTGGTATTCAACAGCTGGTTGATCTGGTTGCTGGTAAACCCGGTCAGCAGAATAGAATAATAGCAGGTATAATGAATAATCAAGTACCATTAGCTGGTTTAAGGAATGAAATAGGTAAACTATTGAATCCTCATATGAAGGAAATAAACTCAGGTATTGGTCAATCGATAAGAAATAGAAACTTAACATCTGAATATCTAGCCGGAGAAGATCTACCTACTAAATATGATATATTAAACGGTAGACCTATTAGAGATTATGATTTCATGACTAGAGCATTTAATTTCTTTAGTCCTATATCATTAAATTTAGATTACAGCCCTGGTAGACAATTACTATTCAACAGTGGTTATGATATACGTATGTCTACATATATGTCACCTACACAAATTGATTTAAGTGATCATCCAAGGTTACGATCAAAGTTCCAGAAAGCTATAGGAGATCAGAAATTAGAAGCTAAATTAAATACATTAGCTAAAGATCCTAAGATACAAGAATCATTAAATATAATGCATAATGATATTAATTCTGGGAATAGAGGTGACTACGAAGCTATGGATTATTTCCATAATCTAAAAATTGATGCTATATTCCAAAATGCTAGACGCAAAGCATGGGCATCTATAATGAATGATCCACGGATCGTTGAGCTCCAAAAGCGTAAATTACTTACTGATCAAGCTAAGTATAGAAAGAAAGAGCAAACAAGCGACATCCTCTCTATTTATAAATAAACAATCATGGCAACAACATACGTAGATTATACGGGGGATGGGAACGCAACGAAGGCTTTCAGTTTTCCCTCATTTCAAGAATCTGATGTAAAAGTAGAAGTAGATAGTATTTTAAAAACACAAACTACTCATTATAATATAACAAATTATACTACTACTGGTGGAGGTAATGTAGTATTTACATCAGGAAATATACCTTCAAGTCCAACAACAATCCGAATCTATCGTGATACGGATATATCTACCAATACTGGAGAATATGATCCTAAAGCTACTTATGCAGCAGGATCTTCTGTTAAAGCAGATGACTTAAATAAGAATCAAAAACAAGCATTATATGCTATTTGGGAAGAGAAAGAACAGACAATAACTACTAATGATATAGCAGATGGTGCTGTAACAAGTGCTAAGATTAAAGATGGTACTATTGCTGGTGTAGATATAGCTAATGATGCTATTGATTCACAGCACTATGTAGCTGACTCTATAGATAGCGAGCATTATGCTCCTGGGTCTGTAGATGGAACTGCGATAGCCAATGATGCTATCGATTCTCAGCATTATGCAGCCGATTCAATAGATGCAGAACATTATGCTCCTGGATCAGTTGACGGTACTGCTATAGCTAACGATGCCATAGATAGTCAACACTATGCAGCAGACTCGATAGATACTGAACACTATGCTGCTAATTCTGTAGATACAACTGCTTTAGCAGCAGATGCTGTGACAGATGCTCAAATAGCAGATAATGCTATTAAGACTGAACATATAACTGCTGGTGTTGTTACTAACAATAAGATGGCTAACAACTCTGTTGCCTCTGGTAATATAGTTAATGACACCATTCAAAATACAGATATCAGTCCTAGCGCTGCGATTGAATTTACCAAACTAGAGAACTTAGATAGTGCTAAGATTCTAGTCGGTAATGGATCAAATAAAGCTACTGAAGTCGCTGTATCAGGTGACGTAACAATATCTAATACTGGTGCAGTTACCATTACCTCTGGTGCTGTTGAAAACGGTATGATGGCTAATAACTCTGTTGCATCTGGTAACATAGTTAATGATACCATTGTTAATACAGATATTAATACTAGTGCAGCTATTGACGCAACTAAAATTGCTGATGGCTCAGTAACAAATACAGAGTTTCAATATATAAATAGTGTTACTTCTAATGTACAGACACAGATAGATGGAAAGCAAGCCTCTGGTTCTTATCAAGCAGCCGATGCACAGTTAACAACACTTGCTGGTATGCAAAGTGGTACTGCTTCAGTCTTAGCTGATAGTACTGCACTTACTTCGACTACTGCCGAGCTTAACTTGCTGGATGGGAAGAGCATTGTCACAACAATTAGCAGCCCTACTGATGTACAGATTCCTACAGCTCAAGCTGTTGATGAAAGGATTGTAGATTTAGTAACAGATGTAGGTGGTTTTAGACCTATAGCTAATGAGACTAGCTTCCCAACTACTAACCCAGACCCTGAAGATAATGCAGGTACTATTGTTAGTGTTAAGGCACTAGCTAGTAACCTTACTTCTAATGGAAGTGGAGTAGCAACAATTGCTAATGGTGCTGGTTCAGGCAATACTGTTACTATTAACGGTATGGCTAACAGTGATACCATTGAAGCTGGTAAGGGTATATTAGTTGAGACAACATCTACATTACATACTTATACTTTCCACAGAGAGACTTTAGCTCCTGCTGATATCACTACTGCTAATACAGCTGTATCTGACTTTAATGCT
>VTLG01015314.1_pt1 | contig 13115 bp, 13 predicted proteins | sample 4694571 | NCBI WGS metagenome assembly VTLG01 (sample SAMN12604809, study PRJNA352737) | marine metagenome | biome: ENVO:00000447; feature: ENVO:00000209|ENVO:00000569|ENVO:01000036; material: ENVO:00002151; isolation source: viral sequences binned using virsorter ... | reverse complement strand
AAAATAGATATGAGAGCAAGAGGAAGGCAAGGGAGAATAAGAGTATCATGTAATGCAGCTAATACAAGTTGGAGATGGGGTTCAGTACGATTAGCTATACAACCTGATGGTAGAAGATAATGGCACAACAATATCCTTTACTGCCTAGAATGTATGGTACTCAAATGCAGGATAATGAAGAATTAAGACAACTATATATTTTATTAGAAAGATGGGGTTCTACGTTAATTAATGAATTAAATACAAGAGATGTACAAGTAGATAGTAGACCATCAACTAAAATATTTGCAGTAACAACTATAACTGATATTACTAATCCACAAGCAGGTGATATAGCTTATTCAGCATCAACTGGTAAATTTAAAGGATATGTAAGTTTAGGTTCAACAACAGAATGGCAGAATTTAAATTAATGACTGATAAAAAATATTTTGATTATGTTTATAATAGTACCTTTATAGGTAACTTAAATACAGGAAAAGTAGTACCTGATGGTTATTTTTCTGCACAACAAAAGGTAGAACCTATGGCAAACTCTCAAAAAATAGTGTATAATAGTAGTAACTTTATAGCAAATAATACCAAACCACAATCTAACTATATGAATCCAAGAGGAATAACAAATGATAAATCCTAACGCACTTCCACAATCTGCAACTGTTCAGGACTTTCAAAATCTTGAAAGTGCTTTAGATAGTCCTGATTATAATAATACATTACAAGCTATGCGATATATGCAAGGACAAAGAACAGGTGGATTAAATAGGTTACCTCAAGTAACTGTTCCTATGCAAGAAGGTGGTATGATGGAAGAAGCTATAATGGAAAAACAAGATATGGAACCTGAAGAAGCTATGCTTATGGAACAGGTAGAACAACAAGACCCAAGACAACCTAATCCTGAAGCTATGGCTATGGCACAACAAGTAGCTAGTTATGGTAGAGGTGGAGATAAATTAATATTACATGTTAGACCTGATGAATTACAAGGTTTAGCTTCTATGTTAACTATTACTATTAATCCAGAAACAGGTATGCCAGAAGCTTTTATAAAAGGATTACGAAGACTAGGTAGCAAAATAACAAAACCAATACGTAGAATTACAAAATCAAAAGCATTTAAAACAATCGCACCTATTGCATTAGCTATAGCTGCTCCATATGCTTTACAAGCTTTTGCTCCTACTGTATTTGGTTCAACAGCATTAGGTGGTGGTACAGCATTTGGAGGTCTTTTAGCTAAAGGAACTGTTGGTGGTGCTTTTGCTACAGCAGGTCTTGGTTCTCTTGCAGGTAATTTATTAGCAGGTAGAAAGTTTGGAGATGCTGCAAAAGCTGCATTAATAACTGGAGCTACTGCAGGTGCTTTACAAGGTGTATCAAATATAGGAGCAGGTAAAACATTTTTTAGTGGACAAAATCCTAATGCTCTTTCTCCAGGTAGTATACAAGCAGAAGGAATGAAAACTCTTGAAGCTGCAAAAGCAGCAGAAGCATCTAGTCCTTTTTCTACAGGTGCTGAAGCTAGAGGATTTGATACTGCAATGAGTAGTTATGGAGATGCTGTTACTACTACAGGAGCTCCCAAACTCCCATCATTAGATGCAGCATTAGAAGCACAAAGTCCTATTGTCAGAGATGCTGTAATTGATGCTAATCCAACATTAAAAGCTTTACAAGAAGGAAGAGAAATAGCACAAGGTTTTACTCCACAAGCAAAACCAACATTTGCATCTAGACTAGGTGATGCTAAAGATGCAGTAGTAAGTGGATTAAAAGATAGATATAGTGGACTAACAAGTTTTGATAAAGGTGCATTAATGAATTTAGGTAAAGATGTATTGGCTGCAGATTTAGGAGCATCAGTAGTAGAAATGGATAATGCACAACAACAAGCATTAGAAGACCAACAGTTAGCAGATGCAGGATATTCAGTATCTTATCCTAGTGGGTTTGGTACACAAAGAGTTATAAGAGATTCAAGTGGTGTTGTAGTAAATGCTACTGCACAAGATATATTAGCTAGAGCATTAGGTGGTGGTCGTATGCAATTTGCACCTCAAACTACCTTTGCAGCAGCTAAAGAAGGTGGATTAATAGAATTAGCTCAAGGTGGTGAGTTTAGTGGTATGGTTCCTGGTCAAGGTGGTGGTATGGATGATAATGTATTTATGCCAATAAAAGAGGGTAATAAACAAGTAGGAACATTAGCAGTAAGTCCCACAGAATATGTAGTAGATAGTTACACTATGGCAGCATTAGGTGATGGTAATCCTGATGAAGGAGCAAAAGTTATGGATAAAACAATTAAACAAATTAGAAAAAAAGCATATGGTACAACAGAGCAACCCAATGAAATAGATGGTCTAGCTGCGTTAAGACCTATGGCACAAGGAGTATAGAATGGCAATATTATCTTCATTATTTGGAGCATCTCAACAACAACCTGCAGTAGGTGCACAACCAATAACGACAACTGAAATACCTACAGAACTAAAACCTTATTATACAGATATACTAAGTAAAGCACAAGCTTTATATAATAAAAGAGTTGAAGAAGGATTTAAGCCATATGAAGGTCCAACGATTGCTCAATTTACTCCAGAGCAAGAAGCAACCTTTGCAGGTATAGCAGGATTACAAGGACAAGTAGCTCCTAAGTTTGCAGAAGCAGAACAATTAACTAGAGATGCTGCAGCTCAAATTACAGGTGAACAAATACAAGAAGCTATGTCTCCTTATCAACAAGCTGTAACTGATATAGAAAAAAGAGAATCACAAAAAGCTTTTGAACAAAATGTATTACCTAAACTAAGAGCAGCACAAGTAGCTCAAGGTTCTTTTGGTGGTACTAGAGGTACATTATTAGAAGCACAAGCAATAGCAGACCAACAAAGAGCATTAGCTGATATACAAGCTAAAGGTAGTGCTGCAGCATTTAAAGATGCTAGAGCAGCATTAGAAGCTGAAAGAACACGTATGGGTCAAGGTGCTACACAGTTAGCTAACATAGCTCCTACTGCATTAAAAACAGGTTTAGCAGAATTAGGTGCTCAACAAACTGTAGGTGAAACAAAACAACGTCAAGCACAAACAGCATTAGATGAAGCATACAGACAATTCTTACAAGAGAAACAAGAACCATATGAAGCTATGCAAAAGTATCAAGCAGTAGTAACAGGTGCTCCATTAACTACAACACAGTTTGCACCTCCTCCTGCTCCAGGTCCAACATTAGGACAAACACTTATAGGTGGATTAGGAACTGCTGCAGGATTGTATGGAGCCTTTACAGGTAATAATCCTTTATCTGCTATAACAGGTAAAAAGACTGGTGGTCCTATTATAAAAAGAGTTTCAGGTGGATTAGCAGGATTATTAGAAATATTTGGTAAAAAAGATAAAAGTGATGCTATACAAGATAGAATTAATTTAGATGATACAATAGCTTCACAAGTTAAACCTGATGTAATACCACCAGGAGGTGAGTTTGCAGGAACTCCTACAGGTGAACTTATTATACCAGGAACAGATAGAACTATAAAACTAGAAGGTGTATATCCAGACAAAAAAACTATAGAAGAACAATCTAATATTAAAACAGATAAACAAGTAAAAGGTGGTATTGCAGATACTAGACCTGTACAAGGACCTCCTCCTCCTAGTAAATTTGATTTAAGAGAAAGAGATATAAGAGCAAAAGAAGAAGGGCTAAAAAGTTTATATGGTCAGTATGCAGAAAAAAGTGAAAGAGATATGGAAGCAGCTAAAGATGCTAGATTTAGAGAACAGTCTGCTAATATTGCTAAAGCTTTTGCACAGTTTGCTACAAGAGGTGGTGAAGGTAATATCTTACAAAAAGCTATTGCAACTGCAGGAGATAATATAGACCAGTTTGTTGCAACAGATAAAGGTTATAGAAAAGATGTAAAAAATATAGAAGATAAATTACAAGAAGGAAAGTTACAAGAAGCTAAGTTAGATTATGATATTGTAAAAGATAGAGCAGATAGAGAATTAGCTGAAGAGCAAAGAGAACTAGAAAAACTTAAATATAAAGATGAACAAGCATATAAGAAAAAAGTTTTAGAATTAGAAGAAAGAAAAACAACAAGTGATATTGCTTTAAATAAAGCTAAAATTACAGCAGAACTTAAAAAAGACCCTGCAAAAGCTACAGAGTTTGCAGAAGCTAGAAAACAACTTGGTAATATGATTGGTGTAGAAGTAAGTGAAACTGGTACTATCATAGGAGGAGAAGCATTTAGTGATGAAGCACGAAAAAAATTAAATAGTATATCAACTGAAGCAATGAAAAAAATATATCAATATGGTAGTTTTGGTGCATATGCTGCTGCTCCAGATGGATTAGCAGCTACTCAAGATAGAATTGCAAAGGAATTATTAACTACAACTACTAAACCAGGTGAAGATACTACTGGTGGTGGTAATATTGAAGCAAGTAGAATTTTAGAGGATAAGTAATAATGGCAACTCTTTCTCCTTTTGGGAGTAAATTTACAGATACCTATAATGAATTAAACACTTTATATAAACAAGGTGGTCTGCAAACAGGTGCTGAAAGAAAAGCTTTTATTGAATCTAAAGGCTTAGACCCTAATGAATTTGTAAAGACAGCTAAAGAATATCAATCTTTAGAATCTAAAGGTGTAGATTTAAAACCTGGTACTGCTGTATCACGTTTTATTCCTTCTGTTGTTGGTAAACTAGGAGAAGGAATTAGAAATATAAGTGAAACAGTAGCACCTAAATTTTCACAAACAGTTAGTGAAACATATTATGATATAGTTCCTGAAAGTTTTGAACGTGCTAGACAATCTACTTTTGCACCTACTATGTCAAATGTAGAAAACTTTATTACTACAGGAGCTTCTTATATGGTTCCTGGAGGAGCTGCTGTTAAAGGTTTAAGTTTTGCAGGTAAGGTTGCTAATTTAGGAAAAGCAAGTAAGTTAGGTACTGCTGCTAAATTTGGTACTGGTTTTGCAATAGGCACAACAGCTATAGAAAAACCTGAAGATGCTATTTCAAACTTTGTTGCTACTGAATATGGAGACAGTACAGTTGTAGGAGATACAACAGTTAATGATTTAATAGGTCGTTTAAAAATAAATCCTAATGATAAAGCATCAGCTAAATATTTAAAAGCTTTTATAGGTAACTTAGCTGTTGAAGGTACATTAGGTGCTGCACTTGCAGGAGGAATAATACTTGGTAAAGGAGCTATTAAAGGTGGTCGACAAGCTTTAACAAATGAAACTATCAGTAAAGCTACTGATAATTTAATTAAACAACCCACTAAAAAATTTGCAAGTAATGTTTCAAAAGGTTTTAGTAAAACAGCAGACTATGTTATTCCTACTCCTATTAAAGGTATAGGTAATAAAATAAAAACTTGGACATCAGAAAATCTTACATCTCGTATGGGTTTAACTGATAAAGGTCTTGGTATACTTTTAAAGAAAGAAGGTTCAGCTAGAGAAGCTGTATTAGCTGCAGAAAAATTAACAAGAAAATTACAAGAAGTTGCAAAAAAAGAAGGATTTAATGTTAAAGGTAAAGATGGAGAGGGTAATTTAAAACTATTGAATATGGCTTTAAATTATAAAGGACCTAATGAAAATATAGAAAACTTTGTCTTACGTAAATTACGTGCAGAGGGTAAAACAGAAACTGCTAATATTATAGGACAAATGAGAAATAATATAGATAATTTATCTAAAGTAGTTAGAGATGATATAGCTACTGGTAGATTTATTAAACCTAATCCTAAAATGACTATTAATAGTTTATCTAAAAAATATAAAATAACCCCAGAAGAATTAATAAGATTAAATCCTGGTTTAACAGATGAAGCTTTAAAAGCAGGTAACTTACAAAAAATTACTTTACCATCATTACAAACAACTATAGATGATAACTTAGGTATTTATTTAAATAGAACATATCGTATATTTGATGACCCATCTTATGCTAAAAATATTCCAGAAAAAGCTAGAGAAGGAGCTTTAAATTATCTTAAAGGTTTAAAAGATAAAGAAGGTAATGCTTTGTTAGATGATACACAAGTTCAAAAAATGTTAACTCATTTATCTACAGGATTAAAAGACAAATCAGCTAGAAAAGAATTTTTTAATTTAATAGGTAAAAGAGGAGGAACTATACTAAAAAGAAGACAAGATATTCCTGTTCAAATTAGAGCATTATGGGGTGAAGTTAAAGACCCTTATATGAACTATGTAAATACAGTTACGAAAACAGGTAATTTAATATCAGAGTTTAAATTTAGACAAGAGATAGCTGAAGAAGCATTAAAGCAAGGTAAAGCTACTAGACAATCTGTTCCAGGTTTTTCTGAAGTAGCTGATATTGGAGATGCTGAAGATTTATCTTTTGCTAAATCAACTATGGGTTTAGGAGGAACTAATACTAATATTAATAATCCACTTAAAGATTTATTTTTAGACCCTTCTTGGAAAAAAGCAATAGAGCAAGGAACAGATGTTAATTTAAAACTTGGTGATAATCCTTTAGGAAAAGCTCTTAGATTTTGGATGTCTGCTAAAGCAGGAAGTCAAGCAGCTAAAACTATTTATTCTATTCCAACTCACTTTAGAAATATTTATGGTAATATTTTTATGTCTATAGCAAATGGAACTGTTAATCCATTTGATTTTGCTAAATCTTTTAAAGATACAGCAGCAAGATTTAAAGGTAAAATGGATGATAATTTAAGAGAAAGAATAGGATACTATCAACGACTTGGAGTTATTGATAGTGCTATTGATATAGGTTCTTTACGTAAAGCAGCAGGAGAAGGTTTTCAATTTGGTCCAAATAGTTTTGCTAAAAAAGCTTTTAAAAATAGTCAACTTGATAAAGTTAATAGAAAAATTATTCAAGCTTATGAAGCTGAAGATAATTTATTTAAAATAAATGCTTTTGAAAATTTACGTAAAAGATATAAAAAAGCTTTTCCTGATATGTCTCAACAACAATTAGACGAATTTACAGCACAAAGAGTAAGAGATATGATGCCTAATTATAATCTTGTTCCTAAAGCATTTAAAGCTTTACGTGCTTTACCTTTAGGTAACTTTGTAGCTTTTCCTGCAGAGGTTGTTCGTAATAGTAAAAATTTAGTTAAGTATGCTCTTAATGATATAAACATTGGAAAAGGAGTTATTGATTTATCTCAAGTAAATCCTCAAACTTTACAGTTACCAGATGGAACAGCATTAAAAGGAACAGCAAGAAAATTATATAAAGAAGGTTATAGAGGAAGAATAAATGGAGGACAATTAAAAGGTATAGGAATGACTAGAGCTGCAGGATTAACAACAGCATATGTAGCAAGTGATGGTATGGTTGAGGGAAGTAAATTAATGTTTGGTGTTACAGATGAACAAGAACAAGCATTAAATAAAATAGTTCCATCTTGGGAAAGAGGACAAAGTAAAATATTTACTGGTCCTATATCAAGAAATAAAGATGGACAAATTGAAGCTGATTATTTTAACTTAGGACCTATAGACCCTTATGCTTATATTAAAACTCCTGTAAAACTAATGTTATCTTCTATAGCAAATAATAAAGATTATAATGAAGCAGAATCAGATGATTTATTTAATCAAGCTTTAATAGATGTTGTTACTCCTTTTGCTAGTCCTAGTATGATTGCTCAAGAATTTTTAGAAGTATATGAAGGAAGAAAAAAATTAGATGATACAACAACAACAGGAAATATTGTTAGAGGTTTACTAAAAAGTTTTGAACCAGGAACTATAACGTTTTTAAGAAAGAGAAAAGATTTTTATGATTCACAAGAAAGAAGAGGAGAAGGCAGAGAGGTAAATCAATATGGTTTTTCTATTGCACCAGGTGAGGTAGATATAGGTGCATTTTTTGGATTAAGAAGACAAAAAGTAAATCTTTCACAAGGTGTTGGTCTTAATGCAGGTGAGCATATACGAAACATGAGAAAATCTAAAAGTATATTTACAAATAAAGTTAGAGACTATACGATTGATGACCCAAAAGAAGTTTTAGATGCATACAAAACATCACAAAAAGAAAAATTAAAACACGCACAAAGATTAAGAGGTCTGGTAAAAGCTTATAAAGCATTAGGCATGGAAGATGTAGATATATATAAAGCATTAATAAAAGAAGGTGCATTATCTCCTAATGTAGCTAAAGATGAATTTAGAGAAATGATACTAGCAGATAAAAATATATTTAGACCAGACATGGTAGATACAAGCATTATAAGATTTAGTAAAAAAGGTAGTCAAACACCTATACCTTTAAATAGTATAATGGATTTAAATAGAAAATTACAAAACAGTAAAATAGATTAGGAGCAAACATGGCAGATATGACAATGATATGGAACGCAATATTAACAATGGCAATAGGTGGATTTCTATGGTGGATACGTTCTACATCTGCTGCTATTAGTAAAGTAAAAGAAGAAGCTGCAGAAGCTAGAGAGAAGATGGCTCTTATGTATGCCACTAAAGAAGATGTTAAAGATGATATGCAACAACTCTTACAAAGATTTGATAGACTAGAAAGCAAGATAGATGATATGATAAGGAGACAACAGTAATGCATAAAAGATGGAGATATTTTTCTGAAGATGAATTAAGATGTCAAGGCACAGGTGAGATAAATATGGATGAAACCTTTATGGAAAAGCTTGATGAGCTAAGAGATAAACTAAAACAACCTATGACTATTAGTTCTGGTTATAGAAGTGAAGCTCATAATATGGCTATAGGTGGTAGTAAAAGGTCAGCTCATCTAAAAGGTTGTGCTGTTGATGTTGTGTGCTCTGGACATAAAGCTTTTGAGATAGTAAAACTAGCTATAGAATTAGGTTTTACAGGTATTGGTGTAAAACAAAATGGAGTACATGCAAAAAGATTTATACATATAGATACTATGCCCAGAAAATCAGTAACAAGTCCAAGACCTTGGATATGGTCTTATAAATAAGGAGATGATGTGGACCCTATATCAGCTATTGGTGTTGCTACGACTGCATATAATGCGATTAAAAGAGGATTTCAAGTTGGGAAAGAAATTGAAGGTATGTCCAAAGACCTTGGCAGATGGATGGGTGCTATTCAACAGGTTAAGGAAGGTCATAATAAAGCAAAAGGTAGGTCTTTTGGTTCTGTTGAAGAGGAAGCTCTAGAATCATTTGCTGCTCTTAAAAAAGCACAACAAATGGAGAATGAATTAAGAACATTTGTTAATTTAAATTATGGTCCAAATGCTTGGAATGAAGTTATTAGAATACAAGTAAACATCAGAAAGAAAAAGAAAGAAGCAATAGAAGAAGCTAAAAGAAAACAAGCCCAAATGATAGAGAATATTATTCTTGGAGTTCTTCTCCTGTTTTTTCTTGGCTCTGTTGGTGCTGTTCTGTATTTAATTCTAGTTGCTTATTAAACTTACACCTACTAACAAGTTCCATAACTTTATTTTTACCTAACACCTCTAAAGCTTCTACTATATTAGTTTCTAATCCTTCAGGTGAAGTGCTACTTTCTTTATCACTTTTAGCACCACGTATTCTAGATAATAACTCTAATGCTTTTATAGCACTATTTGTATGACCATTTGCTTTAGCAAACTCATACTGTCTTTCTATCTCAGTAATAACATCAACATTTGTTTCTAAGTTTTGTTCTAACTCTTTAATTCTTTCTTGTACTTCAGGGTCATTCTTTAATCTATGACCTGTATTAGCTAAAGCAAAACTAGAGTTAGCTTTGTAACCTGCAACTCTAGCTGCTTCAGTAGCATTACCATGAATTAAATAAGCTTGAGCAAACTTTTCTTGTTTATCGTTTAATGACATTTATATAAACACAAGAACTAAACCTGCAATAAGTCCAGTTATTACAGCATGTAAAACTAATTCCATATATCTACTCCTATTGTTTCTTATATATGTTTTAATATTTAATATTGTTTTTAAATAATTCATCTGTATATCCTTACTTTTGGATTATTAGCATCAACTTCTACAGGTTTACATATAGCTTTATATTTTTGACCTCTAGGTACTGCAGGTTGTCTCATTATTGCTCTAGCAAAATATTTACATCTGTTAATATCTGCAAATATCATGTTGCTTTCTTGCTGTACGTTACCTAAATATAATACTAATAAAAATACTGTTGTCACTTTAAATTATCTCTTGCTACATTCTTTGATTTTTCAAAAGACCTCATTGCTCCAAGTCCTAAAAGTGACATTACTAATGTAATTAATCCTTCTACTTCTAACTGTGGTGGTATAACTTCAGGAAACCATATACCTGTAGCCCAAGTTAATATAGGTCCTACAAAAAACTGCCATAGTAAACCTAAACAACATACCCACATGATTGCAGGTCGAGCTCCAGAAACAAATAAACTAGGATGTTTTGCTTGTTCTTTGTTTACTTCTATTTGTCCTTTAGCTAATTCTTGTGCATGTTTCTCTGCCATAGTTGCTAAGTCATGTGCAAGTTTATTTTTTTGGTCTTTATCTTCTATAAACTTACCTATTAGTTTAGTAGCAGGTGCTATTAGTGCAGTTAGTGCCATTATTTTTTCTCCTTTTTAATACACGTAGCATGTGTTCCTTCTTTAGTTTCACATAACGTATATACTTTTAAATGATTAAATTTATTCCAAATATTTCCTATTTTATGTCCCCACCATGAAGGGTCAAACACAGATATATGTACGTTTTTACCTTTAAATTTACCTTCTTTAAAATGTTTTAATGCAGGTTGACAAGATATATTTAAAAATACTATTTTTTTACTATGAGATAATATTTCAGTTAATACATAATCTATATCTTGTTCTGCTATATGTTCTAATACATCTGTGCATACTACAATATCATATTTTTTATTAGGTAGTGTTGCATATTTTTCATATGCAGGGTCATATAAATCAAATGATTTTAAATTACAAAGTTTTTGTATAGGGTGTCTTAAATCTACTTCTTTACATCTATCTTTATCATAAGGTATAGCTTTACCACAACCATAATCAAGTAAAGTTTTACAATTATTTTCTTTAACAAGACTCATTAGAGTAGGAACAAGAGGTACTAAACTTATACCTTTGAATTTACCCTCCTCTTGATGTAATACTTTATATGAATCAATTAAGTCATGATACTCTTGTGAAGGCTTCATTACAAATCTCCTTTAAAAGATTGTTGTTTTAATTTATATCTATTAGATAACTTCCACAAAGCAGAAACTAAAGTATTATTACCATGAAAATTAATATCCATTTCCATAGGTGATTCATTAAAATATTTTTCACAGTCTTGAGCTAAAGCAAGTAACTCACCTGTAGTCCAAAACTCTTCTTTACCAACAGATACTTTAAAATATTTTGGTCTTGGTTCTTCATCTTCAGCACCTGTTGTTTCTTTCATTTGTTCTTTTGTTGGTTCTTCCATACTAGAATCAAAACCAAATAACTCAAAAAATCTAAAACCCATAGTATGCATAATACCTAATGCTCTCATAGCTGCACAAGTGCCACCTGTAATTAAAGTAGTACCTTCAGGTAATCCTAAATCTTTATTAAGAGTTACTGTATTATTATGTATACCTTTCTTTTGTTCTTCAGGGTCACGTAATGATTCTGTAAATGCATGCCATCCCCATATATCTGCTTTTCTTTCTATTAAATAATTAGTAACAGAAGGGTCTGTCATAGAAGCTACAAAAAATTTAGTGCTTGGGTCTATAGTTTTAAATAAATCTTTTCTTACTATACCATGTGTGCTTGTGCCTGTAATAGGTCTAGGGTCTAATACTACACATGCCCAAGGCTTTATACCATGTTCTAATAATTTAGGATAAGAATGTTTAACAGCTATTATCTTTGCTGTTGGATTATATTCAATTAAAGCATTTAGCTCTGCATAATCTGTATAAGGTCCACCTGATACTAGAATACACTTAGTATCATGCATAGGAAACTTTCCTAACCATTTATCTATTAGTTTAAAATTAGTTTTAATATTAGTTCTTATGTAATCTTTAGGCACACAATCTCTTGGATTTACTTTAATGGGCACACTAAATAAATGTCTAGGTGGAGAAGATAATTTATTATCATTTACTATTAACAATAAACAAGTATGTCCACCATCTCTAACTTTATCTTCACTAGGTACAATATTATTTTTAATTGTTTTACTTAATTGTTCTTTTACTTTATTAGTTCCACAATATTCTGGTTTAACTGTATTACCCTCTTTATCTTTAGAAAAAAAATTGTCCATTACTATAGCAGGTACGTGTTTTAAACAATCATAGTCACTTTGTTTTGTAGCTATACTATCACCACCACCTATAAAAGCATAATCAATATCTGGTAAAAAATTAAATAGATTTTCAGCTTTTAATGTTTTTCTTGTATTACCTTTAGTTAAAACAAAATTAAATGTTTTATTTTTTTCTTTCATCTTAGCTTTAAATTCTTCTAATCTTTTATTTACAGCTTCCATAGTATTATGTGCTTTAACATTGAACTCTTCTTTGTCTGTTTCTATTGTAGCATCTTCAAATAAATCAAAACCATAATAGTCTAACTTATCTGTATTCTCAAAAGCAGCTAGTGCCATTTCTATAGCACGACCACCATTCCATGTACCTGTTTCTAGTATAGTTTTAGGTTTAAAATGTCTAATAAGTTCTGCATTTCTTTCATATCTTGAAGGTAAAATATCTTGTGATACTTTATCTTTTGATAGTTCAAATACACGATTACCTTTAGAATCTCTTAGTGGTAATATATTAGAACTAGATGCTCCTGCCATGTGTATTACATAACTAGGTATAATATCTCTAGCATCATAAATTTTTAATCCATGTGCTTTGTATATATTTAAAAGTCTTTCAAGAATAAAACTATCTGTCCATTCTCTATACTGAATAACTTCACCATTCATATAGGTTCTTCTTAAATCCCATAATAAATCTAGTGGTGGTTTTTTATTTAAATTAAAAGCAATAAAAGAATGATTACCTGTATGTACTATATCTACATTATCAGTTAATA
>VTLG01010073.1_pt1 | contig 13116 bp, 22 predicted proteins | sample 4694571 | NCBI WGS metagenome assembly VTLG01 (sample SAMN12604809, study PRJNA352737) | marine metagenome | biome: ENVO:00000447; feature: ENVO:00000209|ENVO:00000569|ENVO:01000036; material: ENVO:00002151; isolation source: viral sequences binned using virsorter ... | reverse complement strand
CTTTTGGTGGAATAACTATATTCCGTTTCTTTAAGTAATTATAAATTATCGTATCCCACATACGAACCTGAGAGAATACATCAGCATAATTTGCCTTTGCATCATATGCCATAACAATAGCAAGTTCGATAAGTTTCATCTTGTCTTCCAAACGGTCAACAAGTTCAACGTCAATTATATTATACTCTACAAATTTCTGCCACCCCTTTGTGTAGAAATCTTTAAATGTATCAAACTCAGAGTGATCTAACTTCTTCTGGCCAAGTTCTACACTAGCAATATAATCCAGTCTATAAGACTCCTGTGCCTTATAAGTAAACTTCTTATAAAGATTGAGATAGTCTAACTGAGTAACACCACCAATATCATAAGTAATATTTCTACGACCCATAATATGAATCTCTCTTTCCGTCACCAATCCCCATGGTGACATTCTTCTCATTAACTTCTCACCAAGAATCCTATCTAAACGGCGACAAAGATATGGAATATCATATAACTCACTATTCCATCCAGTGACAACTTCAGGAGTATTATCCTCAATCATCCACCAATTAATAAAATCAGTTAAAAGTTCATACTCTGTTCTGAAACCTTTGTAAATAACATTCTCCTGCTTATTATTAAATGGGCCCAATCCCCAAGTGCGAATCTGTTTTGTATTATAATCCTGTAGGGTAATAAGTAATATTTCTTCTGCGGCAGATTCCACATCAGGGAATCCATTCTCTGATGCCACCTCAATATCAATCGTGGTTATCTTAATATAGTTTGTATCAAACTTTATCTCTTCCTCTGGATACTTCTCAGAAATATATTGATATATGAATCTCTCATTACCATAAACTTTAAAACCCTCAACACCATCATATCTCTTTATAAAGTCTCTACTCTCACGAACAGTACCAGGTTCTACAGGTTCAACATACTCACCCTCTAAAGTTCTATACTTACTCTTCTTATTAGAAGAGACAAAAAGAGTTGGATAAAACTTCTCTCTGGTGGCAAAATGTCTTCCATTTTCAACCCCACGAACCAAGAAGTTGTCTCCAACCATCTGAACGTTTGTGTAGAATCTCATTTCTTTTTAATAAGAGCTTCGTATTTTTCAAGAATTTGAGGTGCAACCTCTGCAAGTGTAATTATTTTATCAGAACTTATCATAAAAGTCTTGTCATATGTAAATTCACTTAACCAAGGGGTAAGAGTGACTTTACCCTCTTGAATTGTGAGTTTATCATCAGTAGTTTTTAATATTACTGGATGAATCAATTTACAATCAGGTTCTCCAATCTCACTAACAACCTCTTCAATCTCACTCACTAAGATTTCTTTGCTCGTCAGAACTATCAGTTTGACTACTTTGGCCATTTACTTTTTCCTCATACATTGTTTTAACTGCATCTACAGGTTCTACGATTGTAACTACCCAATCAGTGGGAACTGGTACTTTCGTATCAGAAGTTAACATAATCCATGGAACCAAAGATATTTCTACATTCCCAGAAGATGTATTCTCTTCAGTAAGAATAATAGGGGTTCTTGTATTTACAGTATGTGGTTTTGTAAAGAGATATCCACAAACTTTATCATCAGAGATAAGTTCTTTAATATCAGCAATTACATTTTCACCTGATTTTAAAACAGCAAGTTTAATTGACATTTTTTTATTTAATCCTCTTTATTATACCAATAAAAAAGGGTTCCGTCAAGGAACCCCGTCTGATCCATCTCGAACCATTTTATTTATAGATACTCTTTTCGAGCATGATGTTCTGGAACTATTTTATTTAATTCCACCGTGAGAAGTCCATCTTCAAACTTGACGGATCCAACCTTCGTATCGTCGGAGACCGTCCAAACTCTCTGGAAGCTTCGTTGGGCCAATCCTTTGTGGACAAATTCTCCATCAACTTCTGATTCTTCTTTTTTGCCTTCAACATATAATTTTCCAAACTCTGTGAAGACTTTGAGTTCATCTTTCTTAAACCCCGCAAGTGCAATCTCCAATTTTGATTCATGATTATTCAATTGTATCAAATTGTATGGGGGATAATTGGATTGGGGAAAGTCTGAATTAAAAAATCGATCTAGGTAATCATCCATACCTATTCCATTTTTTTGAATCCTTTCCATTAATTCTGGAAGGTTAGCTGAGTGATAGCGTTGTAGTGCGTTCATGATTCTCCTTAAATAAGCGAGTGTAAATGTTGTCCCTTACGGCGACACTACTATTTAATCACACATTCTTATTTTGGGGCATCGGTTAACTCTATTAATTTGGTTCGGGTATCCTTCCAATCTTTAACATGATACGCTTTACCGCCCCTTTTCTTTACTGCTTCCCCTAAAGAATAATCATTACCACCTTCTTCCATTCTATCACCGAAGAAATATAATTCATCATCTTTAGAAAAATCTCTTAATATCTGACTTTTATCACTACCTAAAGGGCCTAGATCCAAACCTGTTTGACCTCCCAATGCCACAGAAAGATATGGGAAATTATACAACAATCTTCTTGCAATATACTCTCTTTCACCATGCTTCTTATCCCATTCAACATATTCCTTCCTACCTGCTGACGGATCTTTACCTCTTCCCAAAATACTAAAATTAACTCCTCCTGGCCTTCTTTCAATATGTAATCCATTACGAATAGGAAATTTACTGAAATTTAATTCATCATGTAAAAACATTTCAACTTCCTTTGGTAACTCCCAATCATCTCTATAAACATTTACATCTTTTTCATATGCATCACTACCAGAACAATTATAAACTCTTTTAGCTGTATAGAATATATCCAATCCTACCTGCTCTACAGTTTTTGCTCTATCACTCCCAGTAACAAGATAAACATCATGCTGACGACAAAACATAAGAAAGGGTGCCCAGAACTCATGTTTAATTTTTTTTCTACTGGGAGTTATGGTCCCATCCACATCAAATAAATATTTTTTCATTTATCAAACAAAGCATGTTTTGATGTGCCAGCATTATCATTTGATATATTACCTATACCAGTTTCTTCTGTTTCACACAGTTCATATTCCCAATCTTCTATTACAGTGTTTGCTAACAATCTATCAGAAAGAAGATACAATTCCTTTTCTGCTGTTTCACGATCTTCTGCCTCAAACCAATAATCAATATGCTTACCAATCCTCAACAGATTTGATTTAAGTTCAGGAGCAACCCTATGAGTATTATTCATCACAGCATTACCAGCAGCATCTGATACAGACCCTCTTAACTTTACAGCGATAGTTGCTTTAAATTTCATTTAACTACCTGAACTTTTACTGGTTGATTATTTAAATAATCAGCAATTTTATGGTATGCAACTGCTGTTAATACTTGGGGTGCTATGAAAGCAATCATTGCCACCACCCAAAACATATAATAATAGTTTTCTTTGTTTTGCGTTCTCATTAATTAATACTCCATATTTTAGAACAATAATCTCTAATAGAACGATCTGATGAAAAGAATCCTGATCTGGCAGTATTCAATAACGACATTCTATTCCACGCATCACGATTGATCCAAGCTCTACTTACACGATCTTGTGCATCACAATAATCAGAAAAATCTGCAAAGACACAGAAAGGATCATGATTAAGAAGATTATCTAATAAAGGTTCGAACTTCTCTTTGTCTCCTTGACTGAAATGACCACCCTTAATTAAATTAATAACTTCCCAGAGTTCAGAACTCATATGACTCTTAGGATCATACCCCATTTCCCACAATTTTGCAATACCTATTTCATCATGCCCAAACAAGAAGAAATTCTCTTCTCCTACAAGTTCTCTTATCTCTACATTTGCACCATCAAGTGTTCCAATAGTTAAAGCACCATTCATTTGGAACTTCATGTTCCCAGTACCAGATGCCTCCTTACCAGCAGTAGAAATCTGTTCAGATAAATCAGCAGCAGGATAAACTTTCTCACCCAACTTAACACTATAATTTGGTAAGAATACTACACGTAACTTACCATCCATATCAGGATCAGTATTTACTACCTCGGCAATATTGCAGATAAATTCTATAATTAATTTAGCCATGTAATATCCTGGTGCGGCCTTACCCCCAAATATTATTGTGCGAGGAACTACATCAACTCCATTTTTAATTCTTAGATACTGGGAAACAATCCACAGAGCAAGTAAATGCTGTCTCTTATATTCATGGATTCTCTTTACCTGAACATCAAACATACTTGATGGATCTACTGCAATACCAAGGTTATCAAAAATATATGTTGCCAGATGATGTTTACCCAGTAACTTTGTTTCTCCAATTTTCTGATTAAGAATAGGATCATATTGATGTTCTTCCAACTTTTTAAGAGCATCCATATCGGTAATCCAATCTTCACCCACATACTCATTAATTACATTAGTAAGAGCAGGGTTAGAAGATGCAATCCATCTACGTGGAGTAACACCATTAGTCACATTAGTAAATTTATGAGGCCACAAATCATAGAACTCAGGCATCAATTGAGTCTTGACCAATTCAGAATGCAATGCGGCAACACCATTCACATGATGAGAACCTATAGTGGCTAGATGTGCCATACGAACTGCCTTATTACCACGCTCATCAATGATAGACATTTTCTCCAACATGTTATCATCAGCAGGATAATGTAAGCGTACCACTTGTAAAAATCTACGATTAATCTCATAGATAATTTCCATGTGTCTTGGTAAAAGAGTCTTAAATAATTTAAGATCCCACTTCTCCAATGCCTCTGGCATCAATGTATGATTTGTATAGGCAATAGACTTAGTTACGATATCCCATGCAGTTTCCCATTCAAGATGCCTTTCATCCACCAGCAATCTCATCAACTCAGCAACTGCAATAGCAGGGTGAGTATCATTTAACTGAACCTGCCAATGATGTGGGAAATCTTCTATATCATATCCACGTTTATCTAAACTTCTCAACATATCTTGAAGAGATGCACTCACAAAGAAATGTTGTTGCTTTAATCGTAATATCTTACCAGCATCTGTTCCATCATTAGGATATAGAACCTTAGAAATAGTCTCAGATGAGACACTCTGTTCTACAGATCCCATATAATCACCTATATTGAATGCATAGAAATCAAATGTCTCAGTAGCATCTGCTCTCCATAGTCTGATCCTATTACAGTTATTAACCTTATATCCTAACTGAAGGATATCATAAGGAACAGCAATCACCTGTTCTTCAGGAACCCATCTTACTCTATAATTTCCTCTATCCGATACATAATTTTCTACCTTACCACCAAATCCAACATGAACTGATTCATCAGGATGACAAAGTTCCCAAGGCCATTCTCCATGTAACCAATTATCAGTAACCTCTATCTGCTGATTATCCCTTATCTGCTGCTTAAAGATACCATACTTATATCTTATACCATAACCAGTGGCAGGAACTTGTAAAGTCGCCAAGGAATCCATATAACAAGCAGCCAAACGACCAAGACCACCATTACCCAATCCAGGTTCTTCTGCTACATCTAAAATTTGTTCTAATGTATATCCAAATGATTTTAATGCTTCTTCTGCTTCCTTCTTTATACCAAGACTTATAAGATTATTACCAAGTTGTGGCCCAATTAAAAATTCTGCTGAAAGGTATGCCACTTCTTTATCAGTGGGTGCCTCCATAGACAACCAATAGTTCATCATCTGATCTCTTACAGCATAACTTAATGCCATATAGAAATCATGAAGAGAAGCACTATCAGGACGTTTTCCTAAAGTATAGAAAAGACGTTCATTGATACCATTATACAGACTATTAGGATTCGTCAACTTTTTTCTTCTTGCTACCTATATTATACTTTGTTTCTAATATCCACTCACCTTTATCACGATACGATAACACTTTAATTTGATTTAGAGGTGCAATATCTTGTATCTTAGTAGCATCTACGACACCAACCAATCCCCAATCAGCAAGCAACTGAGCAATACGATTCCGACGCTGAACGTCATTAGAAGTAAGGTTAGCATGTTTCCCGTCAAGTGCAAATAATTCTTTAAAATGAACAAGATAATACCTTCCTTGCTTGTGCAAGATATGGCATGATTGATATATCTTCTTTTCTTTTCTTGATGCTACGCCAATTCTTGTTAAAGTCTCACGGACTTTTAAAAAATCATCAGGTTCATTAAGGGTTACCTCCACCATCTGTTCGGGTGCCCACTTAACTTCAGGCTCTTGAACCACACTCATTGTCTTCCTCCAGTTTCAAATTTAGATCTTATAAAATTAAGTTGTTCGTTTGTTAGGATTCGCAGAGCTTGTTTTGCCTTTTCGTTACTATAACCATAATAACGTTTCACCAATTCAAGGTCTTTGATTTTATCTTTACGTAACCAAGGAGAGAATCTCTTCTTAGGTCTGAGTGTATTTAGAAAAAAATCATATTGCATCTTCTTAGGTAGAAAATGATATTGATTCATTTCATTAGAAAACATAATAGAATCCAAATGACCAGAGTAAATACGATTCACAATATAAGGTGAGTAATCCTTTTCTAAGGAAGGATCTTCATCAATTAAATTTTTCTTTGTTTGGTTGATTGAATTCAACCAATCTTTCAATTCAGTCATTTGGGTAATTTACGATTAAAATTCCAGTAATCAAATTTTTGCCACATATAATATATTCCAATTAAAGTTCTTTTAACAAACTCTTCAAGGAATATAATAGGAATAACAATTAATTCAAATGTTGTCATTCCTATTTTTCCTATCTTGTTCAAGAGAAAGTTGTCTTTCAAATTCATACTTCATGGTAGAAAGATTTTGAGATAAGTATTGTTCCCACTCATTACCTTCTATAAGATCTTCCAAATGAGCCACATGCTCAAGTGCAAAGACTAATTTAGTTTCAAGATTCATTCTCATAATGCAGGTCGTTTTATTCTATCATCTTTTACGGAGATAATAATACGATTATTTTCATAATCAGCAGAGAACTCCAACTCTACATCATGAGGCCACATTAACTCTTCATAGAGTGCATTCAGTCTCTCCATATCCTCATAGAGGTCATTTACATGTTCTTCGCTCATCGGATAATTTGGATGTTGTTGTCTTCAGTCCAGAGTTCGACTTTATCTCTGAAACGATTTTCTTGTTTAAGTTTATCATATCTCTTGGTTGCTTTACGCTTCCACCAAGAAATAATATTCTCTAAATGGAACTTGTCCCAGTTCTGACCTTTCTTTAATTTATCTTCTTCTCCAAGTAACACTTCACGAATGTTAGCATATCCATAATCAGATATGTAAAATCTTTTCTTTTGAGTAAGACCGAAAGCCATATCAATGACAGCATTAAACTTCTCTAGTTTCTCAGTCTTACCATATTCCTTAAGAGAATTTTTAATCCAAGCAATCATCTTAGTCTGTCTCTTCATTTTCTTAGAAGATGCCCTATTCTCTGTAAGAGGTTGATTATTATTCAGTCTAGTAAAATGATCATGAAGTTTATGAAATACATCAGCATGAAGCAGAGGAAGAAACTTACTCTCTGTTAAACCTTTATATCTCATATAAGGTTTAAGACCATCATACTGCGATGCTGATGTGGTAGAACCATAGAGTGATGTGGTCTCAAATAAACCAATATCCTTCTCAAACACCTCATTAAGAGTCTCTCTGGCAAAATGAGAAATACATAAAAGTGCCAAAAGTTTTCCACCAAGATAATTATATCCAAACGGTTGTGATGGAACTATTACAAATCCCATAACAGCATGACGATTAAAAATAGAAAGATTAGGTTGATGGCCTAACCAAAGATTTCTAGGTTTAGAGTTAATAGTAGGAGACCCAAAACGAATAAATCCCAGTACCTGCTGAGACCTCTTCTCATAGACCATCCAACGAAGTTCTCTACCTGGTATATTACTTTCATTGTTATGTGATGAAACTGCTTGTAGAAGGTTTACATAATGTTCCTGTGGTAATGCATTATGGAATCTTTTCCCGACAAACTTAATGTCAAATTCCATCTCTTCAGGATGAATATCTTCATTAAAAAATTCATCCTTTAATGAGGTTAAAGGATTCTCTTCAGCAACTATTTCTCTTTTTACATATCGAAGATAATCCTCAATAGAAGTAAAGTTTTCAAAATAATCAATAAATTCATTGGCAGCCCATTCGGCATCAGCCTCAGGAATTATCATAATTTAAATGCAATTGAATTGCGTTATCAAATTTAGTATAAGTTGGTTCATGTAAGGCACAATACTCATTAAAAGTAATCATCATTTCCTTACGTGTTAGATTGCAATGTTTGGCTGCCTGTGGAACATTCCATTTCGCACAGAACAACATCTCCATTGCTTCTCTAGTTTCTACTCTCATAGAGCATCCATATCTCCACCATGACGTGGTGTATGGTTAGCCATTCCATCATGATTACCATCATTAGGTAACTTACCAGTCATAAGATATTCTACAGTCTCTTTACAACCACGAAGATAATGAAGTTGAGAATCAACCTTTAACCATTCATCAAATGATGGATCTAATCCCTCTTTCTTCTTAGTAACTTGATCTATCCTTTTAGTAAATCTAGTTAAAAGTTGTTCTAAGTTTTCTGTTTGTTTCATTAGTAAAACCTCCTTGGATTCTCCATAGAACCTTCAATTTCAACAACTATCGCATCCATGATACGATTAAAAGATCTTGACATCTGACGATATCCAGATCCAACATATAACTGACCAGCAAACACTGATGCAGTAGCAAGGCCCCAAAAAATATAATAAAATTTGGACTTAACTTGATTTCTTTGTTTTTCTTTTCTAACGCCCCATGACGGTGGCGGTGCTCCATAACTAGTCATTTTTTTCCCAAGGTGTGTGGTCATCTAAATCTAACCATTTCTTTATTATAGCACATATTTTCTTCATCGGAATACCTCAAATCCTAAATCAGTTAAACCTTTACTTCTTTTGGTGGGATAAACAGATGCATTTGTCTTAGCTGACCCATCAGAATTAAAACATTCTGAAATATCAGCAACAATAAGATTACCATTTCTAACATCATGGACAACCAAATAATCAAATGAATCCATACTGTAATTATTATTACAAGTAGTTCCCCTTTCTGGAGATGCTCTACACCTCCTTAACTTAATATTATTTTGATTATGATTCTTACCTATAGGATTAAATCTCTTAACTTGTATCCTTTTACCAGTCGCTTCTATCATAAAATCCCAACCTCTATCTAAGTCAGGTTCTATAAGTTGTAGGTTTTCAGAATCAGACCATTCATAAAACCTATAAGCAAAATAATACTCACTAGCTCTACCTTTTATTCTGGACAATTGTGTATTCTGAACTGAATGAGTAGTAATTTCTCCCATAAAAGGATGGACATTAGGATTACTAATATTCTCTTCTTCAGTTGATAGGTCTTCAAGACCAGCTATCTGTAAGAGATTCATTTAAACTCACACTCCACCATAATTTCGGTTAGACATGCAAGCATGTTTATTTCTTGGTCAGCGACGAATGCCATCTGATATTGATACTTAGCAATAACAAGAACAGCAGCAGGTATAGTAGTCGGAACCAGACACTCGTAAAGACTATCATAAATCCGACGGAATAAGACAGAAGTATCGTTATCCATATTAGTGTTGACCCACTTACGTACTTCAGGAAAGTTTTTTGTCTTAAGGTTTTTAATAAGGTCATTGACAGCAACATCAGAAAAAGCAGCAAGAATACCAGAATCTATTTCCCCACCCACAGAATATCTCTGACATTCATTTAAGATTCTTCTCCAATCAGGAAAGTGTTTATTAACAAGTTCCACTAACACTTTCTTGTCAGAATTAATTCTTTCAGTATCTAAAATATCATTAAGTCTCTTAAAGAAGGCAGCAGCAATTACTGGTTTATCTTTCTTTGTAATAGAAAAATCAATAACTGCACATCTAGAATGCAAAGGCTCAATTATTTTGTTTTTGTAGTTGCATGTGAAAATGAATCTACAATTATTTGAGAATTCTTCAATAGAAGCTCTAAGTAAGAGTTGTACATCCGATGTTGTGTTATCTGCCTCGTCAATGATGATGACCTTGTGCTTCGCCTCCGAAGACAACGATACAGTAGATGCAAAGTTTTTTGCGTTGTTTCGTACTGTGTCGAGGAATCTTCCCTCATCGGATCCGTTAATGACATAGAAGTCTACTCCTAATTCGTTACAGAGTGCCTTAGCTACTGTGGTCTTGCCCACACCAGGAGGACCAGCAAGTAACATATTAGGTATTTCTCCTTTATTTAGAAAATCACTAAAGGTTTTCTTAATACTGTCAGGAAGAATACATTCATCAATTGTTTTGGGTCTGTATTTTTCAACCCATATAAAATCGCTCATTTCTTTTTAAAAACACCAAGTTTATGCAGTAACCACATGGTAACTATTGTCCACCCTATAACGTACCACATAATTTATCGTTTAGTTGTATTACTACGGGTTCTGTTTATTATACTAATAAACTTATCTCCAGCATAATGTCCTCCCAGACATACCTCAATCTCATCACCATCCTTCCAGTTAAGTTCACCATTCATTTTGGTGTGCTGCATGGCTAATTGAATTTCATCAATTACTTTTTGGGTTAATCTCATTATTTAAAAGTTGAATCAGGTTCAAGTGCAATAAAATAATTAAGTTCAAAACTAGTATTAGTAAATTTAGATAATAACTTAGAAGAAACTACTACATCATAAGAACCACGAATAATCTTAATATTTTCCACCTTAAAATTAAATGTAAACTCTTTATCAGTCTCACCTACTTCAATACCCACTTTATGAGAAGTATCATTCTTTTTATCCCGAACTACTAATCGCACTTTCTTACCATTTCCAATAACTGATAAATCAGGAGATTGAGTAACTGCGGCTGCTTTTAACAATTTATCTAATGAAAAACTATCCAATTGAAAATGAACATCTTCAGATGGTAGAGTAATTTCTTTTTCGGGAGGAGAAATAATTACAGCAGGATCAGCATAAAAATATTCAGAAAGAGATTTACCTTCACGAATAGTAAGAGAAGATTCTTTACTAAAATCTAATTCTGGATCTTTATCTAAACTTAAAAAATTTAAGAATTGATTTAAATCATAGATTGCAAAATCACGTGGAAATTCTTCAGGAGTAATTTCAGCCTCTGCAAGAATATTCTTAGCAACAGAAATAGTGCGAAGTTTATTTCCTTTCTTTACCAGAATAGAATTATTAATTCCAGCAAAGTTTTTCAAAATTGTCAAAGTGTTATCAGATAACTTCATTGTTGTAGGTCTCAGTTTCATTATTAAGGCATGGTGTGATCAATATTACCAGTGGTAAATTTTGGTTTGCCATAGTGTTCATCAAAATGTAAGAGTAGCATAGCATAATGTATGACTTTCATCAAGTCTTTCTTATTCTTTCCATCCTTACTACCATACCGACTACCATACTTGAGTATATTTGCTTGACAGAAATCAGAAGCAAGGTCTCTTGATGCCATCAAGTCTATCGTCTGAACATTACGATACTCATGTTTAGTTCCAGTATAATGGCCATTATAAGTGCGTGACACATAATCTTCAACATCCTTAAGTATCTCATTTTCATGATACTTATTTCTTCCGTCTGATGTCATATTCTCCTCTGTTGGATCCTCGGTATTTAGACCAGGGAAAGGATTAACTGCATGAGGATCATTACGAGTGTAATCGTACCAAAAAGCTGAATGATCATAATCATCCGAAATATTAGCGACAGCTACACCATCTTGTAATCCACTAATAGTAATTCCATTACCAAGATCCGTAGTAGTTTGAGAGGAAGCACTCCCTCCTTCTATTGGATCATATTCATCACTCTCTTGTGGAGTAATTCTATTGTCATCAGTCATAATCGGATAATCTTCATCGAATGTTCCATTTAATATTGAATAGGCTAGACTCCATGCATTAACCATAGCAAAATAAAAAATCGTTTACTAAGCTTTCTGCTTTTTCCTTACCAAACTTCCCAGTAAGATAACCTCCTACAGGATCAAGTTTAGTCATATAAGCATCAAAGTCTTTATATACACCAGTATCAACACCATTGGGTTTCTCACATTCTAGCATATTTTTGTATTCAGTCAAGTAAGTTGTAAACATTTCTAAGTGTTCATCAACTTCATCCATTGTACAATACTGAATGTATATGTTCTCTGAGAAATGATTACCTGGTTCAAAGAATCGATAGTCACCTCTTCCTTTTGGTAATCCTTCTACTGAAAACAAATAGTTTTCTGTGGGATGTTGAAAGTCAAATACTATAATGACTTTCTTGTCATTAAATCCCATAAGATCCATACCAAAACAGGGAAGGTTACTTCCAGTCTTAGGATAGATGATGTTGTTATAGATACAAGATTTTTCATTCCAGATTTCTACCTCTCTAGCTTTAATTATATAAGGATTAGTATAAGTCTTGGCAGTTAGAGAAGTTCCTTTACCTTCCCACTGTGCCCAGACACTACCTACCCCATTGTGGAGTGAGATAGTGTCATGTAAAACTTTTTTATAATTTTCCCATAGATTCATGCATCCTCCTCATACATTTTATCTTCAGCAGTATTAATCTTAAATTCTGCATCTACTTTATCATACAATTCGATAAATGACTGCTTAGTCTCTTCATCAAACCTATTTACACATACCTTGATAGCCTTCTCTTTATTATTAAAGATACTATATGCACGAAGAATATGAACTAAACGACGAGTGCTAATGATTTCCTCAACACCACCATCATAGAATGTTTTACGAATAATATCTGCCCAATCTACAAGTCTCTTACAAAAATCTTTATCTTGCACTCCAATACTTTCAGCAACATTAAGAAGAATCTTTTCTTCTGATGATGGGGATGGATAATCCTGCTCAAAGGTTACTGGGAATCGTTCAAGGAAAGCCTCATTAAGAACATTAGTACCAATGAATCTTCCATCGTCAGACCCTTTCCCTTTAGTATTAGCAGTTGCAATGATATTGAATCCTGAACTTGGTCTGACAT
>VTLG01006552.1_pt1 | contig 13117 bp, 31 predicted proteins | sample 4694571 | NCBI WGS metagenome assembly VTLG01 (sample SAMN12604809, study PRJNA352737) | marine metagenome | biome: ENVO:00000447; feature: ENVO:00000209|ENVO:00000569|ENVO:01000036; material: ENVO:00002151; isolation source: viral sequences binned using virsorter ... | reverse complement strand
AGCTATAGATCAGAAGAAGAAGCCAAAATTATTGCAGCAGAAATGTGCAAGAAAGGAAAAGGCCATTCATACGTTTATGAGTGTCCTAAAGGAAATGGCTGGCACTTAACTTCAATGAAACCTAAAAGTCAGAAAGTAGTTAAGTTAAAAAGAAAACAAAAATCTTATAGAAATAAAGAGCGTTTTGGCAGGAGAAATGTTGTATGACTTCAAAAGAAGAACTTGAAAGAGTTCGTTTATCAAATAAATGTAATGACTATGGAGATTCTTTTACTCGAAAAAATTTTTTTAAATTAACTTTCGATTCATATACTGATGTTGTTAAGATTATAAATTCTTTATTTGATTCGGAAAATCATGAATTAGCTTATCAAGTAATGGATCAGGAACAGCTTTATCTTTGGGATATGTTTCCTGAATGGCTATCTACAAAAAGAGCAGCAAAAATATTTGATGTTTCAGAGAAGACTTTAAGAGAATGGAAAAAACAAGGGCATATTCGACATAACATAGAATTAATAGAAGAGATTCATTGGAGAGTTAGGAAGAATAAACTTGAATGGTGCGTAGCAGCTATTACTATTAAATCTTATGAAAACAAAAGGAAGGGTTTGTTTGTTAAAGAAGAAAACTCAGAATTTAAATGGCCTTATTCTGAAAGAGGCAAGAAAATAAAGGAACAAATAGATCAAGAAGTTTTAACTAAAGACATAGAAAGATATTTAAAACTATATGCTTCTTATGCTTTGAGAGATTGTTAACAATTTGATACATAAGTATTTTATTGCTTTATGTTATTCAAATCGCCTTAAATAATATTCAACGAACCTACATTTTAAGTAAAAACTAAAATTACATAGAAAATCAGTTATACGTTAAGTTGTTACGAATCCAGTTGTTGCTATATTGCTTTTGCAGCCATTCAAATAACAATGATTTCTTTAATGAAACATATATTGTTTTATCCAAATACGGATAGCATATTACCTCGATCTTCAACAGAAGAAGCTCTTAAAAGAGTAGAAACTTATTTACCAAAAACTAAGTTAGAAAGTTTTGATAATTTAGTTTCAATTTTTTGGGAATTTGTAACTGGAGAAATTCCAGAAGAACATAAGTTTAAATATGGGCATATATGGGTAGATGCTTTAGTTATATTGGCGATAAGATTTAGACCTTTTTATTTTTATGATGAATAATGACAATCTTGCAATTCAGAAGAAAAACGGATAAAGTTAAGAAAAATCCTTTTAAACAAATGACTCTTGCCTTACCTATAGAAACGGACAGGCAAAACTTATTAGCTGGATTACGTCATTCATCTTTGGTGCGTGATGACTCTGGTAAACATAGAGTTTATAGAGATGAAGAAGAAAGAGAATATCATTCAGTAACTTCGATTCTTAAACATACTGCACCTGTTGAACAGAAGGCAGCATTAATGAAATGGGCAAAACGACCAGGTAATTTAGAGCAAAGGGATATGGCCTGTAGTATTGGTACAGCAGTCCATTCATATTGCGAGAAAATATTAAAAACTGCGTCTATAATGGCAATAAATTCAGCAAACAAAAGGAATGGTTGGAAAACTTATGAAGATGGTTTGGCACGACCTAGCCAAGCAATTACAACATGGGCATTACAAAACGCCATTCATGGTAAAAATAAAATCGCAGAACAATGGGCGTGTAGTGAGTACACCCGAAATATACAACCTTTTTTAGAAGATATAAAAGCCATTCATCTTAGTGAATTTAATGTAAATCATTCCAGTGGCTATGCTGGTCAATGTGACGCTTTAATAGATACAGAAAACCCTGACGGCCATTCAGAGTTAACAATAGTAGACTTCAAAACTTACGGAAAAGATACGGATAAACCAGAAAAATATTTACAGGATCATTTATTACAGATAGGTGCGTACAATGAAGGACTATATGAAAAAACTGGAGTTAGAGCAAAAAGGGGATTGATATGTATAATAAGAAAGAACGGATTACAGCTTCGTTGGGTAACAGCTATGGAGTTGATAGGTTGTGGTGCGTTATTTAAAGAAAAGGTAGCAGAGTTTCAAGATATGGTAAAGAAAGATTTATTAGTTGCGGTTTGATTTGAATTTTATAAAAGGGTCGTAAGAGATATGAACCCATTGTCCATTTTCAGGTTTACCTTTTGGAATAATATAAGTAAAGGTATCTTTTGTAGCAGGGTAATAAAAGACTTGACCTTCGTAAGGATTTTTAGGAAAGTGAATCCACTTGTCGTTAGGCATTTTCTTGTTCCTCCTCCTGTTTTAAATAATTGTAAGTTTGAATTTCTTTTGTAGCATTTTCTCTAACCCACTCTATTAAAGCGTTTCTAATTACTTGGCTTACAGATTGGTTTGTTAGTTCTGCTATTTGATTAAGTAATCGAGCAGTTGAGGTTGGGCATTGAACTTGTAGTCTTGTCCCAATACATTTAGTCTTTTTTTTCATGTTGTTTTTTAGCAATTTCGCTATTGATAGTTTGAGCTAAGATATATGGTTCGTATTCCAAGTCCAGATCAAGAGACTCTCTGGCATATTGAAAGTCATCAATATTACCAGAAAGATAGTCCTGATCTAGTGCGGAACGTTTTATTTGATATTCGTAGTATTTACCTTTAGGCATAATCTTCGTTCATTTCCTCCAACATTGCGTCAACTTCTGCTGCACAATCTCCGCACCTCCAACCTTCTACATCATCATTGTAAACTGAATATCTGTTAACAAATCTACCCGAACCAAAATGGCAGGGTAGGTTGCAATCTACACAGATTTGTTTATCGAAAAGATCAATAGGTTTACATTCCATAGTCATTTTGTAATCTCCATATAAGGTGAATCGAAATCGTCATAAAGGTAGGATTCAGCTTCCCACCAATCGACTATGTAATCAGAATCAAGATAGATAAGAGTATGATCGAATAGATCAGGATTCTGCTTCATGTAATCGTGATACCACTCTGCAAAGTATTCATGTAAGTCTTCATGAACTTTGTAGTGTTCAGCAATTTCTTTTGCATGGTGGTGGCAGTAGAACTCAAAGTCTTGTGCATTTTGGAGCGTTTCCTTCTCCTGCATAACTTGATCTGGTAGTGGGTTGTCAATCATAATTCGCTAGCGAAATTCTCAGTTGAAAGTAATTTTTTTAAGGTAAGTGTTATTTAATATAGCTCCGATTTTCCTGCGTAACTCATCATCTTTATCTGTTTTAGCTTTATGATAATCACGAATTAAATCCTGATAAATTTCAGATTTTAACTCAGTTTTTTGTTGCTGTAAGATACTTTCGATTGGTTCAATATCGTACATTTCCTCTACTCTGGTAATCCACTTGTAAACTGTTTTATCGCTTACGCAATAATCAGCAGCAAGTTTAGAAGCTATCTTCGTCTTCTTAATATTGGAACGGAGCATCTCAGCTATGGCTTCAAATGCTTCATCTCTGGACTCTGTTATATTCATGTACTCATTTCCTCGAATCGTTTTTGTACTTCTGCGATAATAAAAGGTTCTAACGCATTAGGAAATTCTTCTTTAACTTCTTCGTATAAGTTTTCAAGAATTTCATCATTTACAGGGTGGGACATTATAAATACCCCACCGCTTCTTCTCCTTCTAATTCGTAAAGCCACGAAACAGAAAGATACTTACCATTGCTATAAGATTCTTCGTCTCTACATTCGTATTTGGAACGTAAAGCATGAACGATTGGTTCAGGAGGACTCCAAGCGGTATTAAAAGTTACCTCAAGAAAATCTTCATCATCTTGGGTAATTTCAATATCACAGGCAGGCCACTTTGTACCCCAATATCTATTTCTCCAATCGTACCAACGATCATCTTGCCTACCAGTAGAAGCAAATTTAGGACAATCCCAACCTTTTGTATTTGGGTCGGGTTGTACTGGTAATTCTCCAATCTCACCTCTAGAATAGAAAGCACCATTTGAATATTCTTCTGTTAATGGAATAACCTTCCAATCGGGTTCAGGTATTAAAATATGAAAAGGATTATCTCCTTCAAATAGCTTTTTTACTTCTTGAATTTTTTCAGAGTCATCTCCTCTAACTCTTACTCTGTTGTATGTCCAGTTAGGCATTAATTACCCTCCTTTGCGTTTAGGTACTTAATAACATCAGTTAAGTTAGTTGCTATTGCTTTTATGTTTTCTCCCAATTCCAAAGTTAATTCAGCTTGTGACTTGTTTAACTCTTGTTGGGAAGTTGCAGATTCAACTGTTGCTTTGCATAACTCTGTAACAGCATTTTCAAGAAATGAAATTTTCTTATCAAATACAGTTAGAGCTTGTAAGACTTTTTGAAAGTCTCGATCGTTTTGAGTCATAAATTTAGGATAAGTGAACTCTATTAAATATTAACACACAAATAACGCCATTGGCAAGCCCTTATGGTATTATGGGAATGTCAATACATAAATTAAAATGAGTCTCATTAAGTCTTATATCATTTCAATCGAGCAAATGGGTTATGATCCATACCACCTCAATAAATTATCCTCTGAAGAGTGGGATAACCTGTTAACTAAAGCCTTAAAGTCAGATAAAAAGTTATATGAAACTTTAATTCTGACTAGGTGTAAATTAAAATTAGAAAAGGGTCTTGATTAAAGACCCATATATCTATTTTCTAAATTTTCGATTATTGGAGATTTTTTACCTTGTTTGTAATTTCCATATCCAAAAGAAGAATATTTTAAATTTAAAGATTTTAAAAGTTTCTTCCATTTTTTCTTTTTGAAATTAATCATTAGAACCCCTCTGGTTTATTTTTATTGACCCAATTAACTGTATGTTTCTTGGGTCGTTTTCTTTTAATCTTGCTGATAAATCTACCTTTGCCAAGTTTTACACTTTTAGCAAATTCAGTATCAATGTAGTTGTGATGTTGAGTCATTTACTTAAATCCTTTTTTCTTAGTTTTGTAATACCTGAAGACTAGCTCAAAGCTATGCAACATTTCATGTTGAAATACTGCGAGCCTTGTTTCGATCAGGTGTTGCTCATCAAGAATATCTTCATACCTTTGCATGAAGTGAGCTTTGAGTTTAGAAATCTCAATTAACTTACCCTGAATAGAAGCAAGCTCTTGAAATAGGTCATTATCATTTGTAATGACCCGATCAGATAAATTTGACATTTCAGCCAAGTCTTTTTGAGCCTGAATCATTTCAGGGTCGGTTGCTTTGTATTCTTTCATTTAAAGTTCCTCTATTTCTAGTAATAATTGTTGCTCTTTAGCGTAGGCTTTGTATTCTTTCAATTCTTGATCGTTTAAGACCTGATCCTCGAAAGTTGTCCATGCTGATAATGTTTTTACTAAATACATAATTTTAAAAAAATAAAGAATAAAAAGTAAAAGGTGAGCTATTGCTCACCAATTACCAAGTCAGCAGCTTTACTTGACATAGCTAGTGATTTGAAAAGGATTTTTGGATCGCTTTTCAACATAGGACACCAACTTTCTAAGTAAGCTGCATGATTCATAGTATCTAAATTAGAAATCTGTAATCTGTTACAAATCAGATAAGCTCCTAATTCAGCAACTAACTCTTCTTGAGCATAAGAAAGATTATTTCGAGATAATCTAGTCTTATGTTTTGTTGAGTGAACTGCTTCATGGGCAAAAGTGGCTAGATAAGATTCGTCATTTTTGAAATTGTATCTTTTAGGGATAACAATGTCATCACTTGACTCTCTGTAATAAGCTCTATCTCCACCCTTAACAAGAGTGTTGATCTGCTTTTCCCATTGGAATAATCTGTCATGAGCTTCTTTAACTCTGACATCTAAGTCTCTGGGCTTTGCAGTTAGAACTGCATCATCAATCAGTTGCTCCAATTTTTTTGAAGCTTGATCGTCTAGGCCACGAATGTCCTGAACGTTGAATACTGGAACGCATTTATAGGACATATACTGACCTTTTTTAGCTTCCCCATTTTCGTCAAGCTCTTTCGTTTCAAATTCTCTCAAAAGTGGTTGGAGAATCCGAGCAGATTTTGAACCTTTTTTTGGTAAACAATTTATGGAACGTGCTTGACCTGCTCCCATAAAAAGAGGTAAGTGCCAATTTCTAATAGAGCTTTGCAAGCATAAAAGAGCAGGATTTCCACCCTGATATTCATGCCCTGTTAAGACGTTTCTAAAACCGCCCTTAACACTCCAATCCTTTCTCCATAGTTTTGTGTTGCCTGATTCAATCGCTTCAATCAGTTCATTCACAATTAATTCTTCAGGTTTGACCTGAGATTTTTTGCCATTCATACGGCCATTCATTACAGTCATTTTTTTAGGATAAATGAAATTTTTTTACAGGAAAAAAAGGGGAAATTTATTCCCCAATTTTCTAGACATAACAAGACCAATAAGGTTCTACAACCTCCTGATACATTAAGTCGAAATTTTTTCGACCTGCTGAATCTAGTTTTTTATAGTCTGTTGACCTGACCTTTTTAATGCTTTGAAGCATTAAGTCAAGTTGAGAGTCAGTAAGTTTAAAGACTCTCATTTTTTTTTCTTGACTCATTTTTAAATAACAACAAAATAATAGTTTGCATGATCCCAACCCATAGAAACAATTTTCATATTTGGGTTGTACTCTTTAAGCGGCCATGAATCGACTAAATTCTGAGCAGCAATAAGAGCATTTTCAGCAGGCTCTAGATCAAAATTTTTGTCAGTGGTCTTGCTGTATGTAATCCCACTGTCACGCAGGTGCGTGGCTTTGATTCTTGCTTGATTAGAAGTCGTAGCTCCTAAATATTTTGTTTTTATGACAAGTCCCCGAAGTGCTTCGGGAATCTTGTTTTTTGTTTTAGTCATGCTTGTTAAGCTCCTTTGTTTCTGGATCGTAATTAATTTGCTTTTCTAGCTTAGGGAACAACTCGAAAGTTGCTCCCCAATCGCAGCCAGCGAAATAAATTTCAAATTCTTCTTCAGACATTTAGAAAAGCTCCTATCAATCTTCTAAGAAATGATCTTTTCTTAATTACTTTGAAACTTGCAGGAATAACAAGTTGTTGACTTTCTGATTTAGCAGGTTTTAAAACTGTAAATTTTGGAAGTTCAACAGACTTAACAACCTCAACCCTATGAGTGTATTTAGTGCGAGCATTTAGAACTTCAGCAACTTTTAAAGCTGCTTTCTGGTCGTTTCGTTCGCTTACCAAATTCCACTTAGGTTGAAATCCGTTTTGATAATCTAACCCGTTGTATTGGGTTATTGCATAGGCTTGAGCCATGAGAAAAAATCCTATTGAATGAAATGGAAATTAAGTAAGAGGTATTACCTTTTACTTGTAGGCTGATCTAGTTGCGGTACTGGGTAGAAGAACCAGAAGAACCTGATGTAAAAACATCTAAGGCTGGTCTGGGTTCCTTTAGTGGCGTGAGTGATACAGCCTAGAAGTAAAGGGTAAATCAGTCAGGCGGGAAGAGTTCTATATCGTTCTCTTCGTCTCTCGCTTGCCTCAGTCCGTGTGGTGGTGGTTGCTGTTAGTCTCTTCTTCGGTAAGTTGAGATTTAGGGAGTTCGAGAGGTAACCAGTTCCTAGTCTGGTGTTCCTGCTGTTTGCTAGGTAGCTATTGGCTACGGAAAAAGATAGTTGAATTACTATCTATATATTTAGTATGGCATCATCTTGGCATTAGGTCAACCCCAAATCTACACCAATTTCTTATTATGTATCAAATGTAACACTAGCCTCAGAATGGCCTCAGACAGGCGGAAAATCTTAGGGTGCTATCATACCTGAGCAAAATTTTGGCTTGTCTGGGAAGCTCTCAGGCCAGTTTGACGCCACTTGGGGGGTCAGTTGCAAAAAATTTTTGCGTATATAGGCTCCGAGGAACTTAAATATATATCCGTAATCTTCGTTACTAATAAAGATGTACTACTTTGTTTCTACTTTTATAGATAGTTCAGGTGCTTGAATATTAACTGTCTCTACTGACTCTCCGATAACCTTGCCTAATGAATCTAATATTTGGGCTGCTGTCTGTAATTGACCTTTTGATACTGCTTTATTGAATAATCTTACTCTCATTGCTTGAAGTCTTGGAAGCATATTCTCTCTATCTTTCTCCCAATCTTCGTTATTCCATTGCTTTACTCGGCTCCAATCGCTCCAGGCGGAAGTTTCTGCGATGCCTTCAATCTTTGCGTGTTCTAAAACAAGCTGTCTTGTTGTTTTCCCTTCTAGCTGACGAGAATACAATCTTTGACTTCTAGCTTGAATATGTTCTTTTGTATTGCAAGCAAACTTAGAACGTCTTTTTCTTTTTTCTTGTTGTTGTTTCTGTTCTTCTGGGATAAAACCAGACATAAACGATTCAGCCACGGACTCAATCAGATAAGGTATTAATTGAATGATAACCTAGAAATATGAATTTAGGCTATAAAAAGGGGGTAATACTTGAAAAATTTGTTATTTTTTAGTGTATGCCTGTAAAAACCGCACCAGAAATTAGTCTTAGATATGCCCAGGGTGAAGTTTTTAACTCCGAAAAACGATTTCGTATCCTCGTAGCTGGTCGAAGATTTGGAAAATCATATCTTTCCTGCATTGAATTGATTCGTGGAGCGATAAACCGACCAGGGGAGACATATTTCTACTGTGCACCTACATATCGTATGGCAAAAGACATTGCATGGAAAGAATTGAAAAGATTAGTGCCTAAAATCTGGATAAAAAGCAAAAACGAGACAGATTTGCGGATTGAATTGATTAATGGATCGACAATCGAGTTAAAAGGAACAGAAAATGCGATGGCATTGAGAGGAAGAAGTCTTTCGGGAGTAGTTTTAGACGAAGCAGCATTTATGGATCAAGATGTATGGGCAGAAGTTATAAGACCAGCTTTAGCAGATAAGCAGGGGTGGGCGTTGTTTATTTCTACGCCTGATGGTACTGCAAGTTGGTTTTACGATATGTGGTGTTTTTGCGGAGAAACTGAAAGAGATGATTGGCAAAGATGGAGCTTTACTACGATTGAAGGGGGTAATGTTGCACCAGAAGAAGTTGAAGCTGCTAGAGGTCAATTAGATGCAAGAACATTTAGGCAAGAATTTGAGGCTAGTTTTGAAAATCTTACTGGTTTAGTAGCTATTAGTTTTGATGATGACAATATTGACAAGGAATCAGTTGATTTACATTTAATGCCTTTACTTATCGGATTGGATTTTAACGTAGACCCAATGGCAGGAATTTGTGCGGTCAAGCATAATGATTGTCTTTATGTATTTGATGAGATTATGTTGACGGGTGGAGCAACAACTTGGGATTTTGCGGAAGAGGTTACAAGGCGATATGGGGTAGATCGTAGAATTATTGCCTGTCCTGACCCTACGGGTAGTGCAAGAAAAACGAGTGGGGTAGGTGTTACTGACCATACAATTTTAAGAAGGTCTGGTTTTACAGTAATGAGTCCTAAATCACCCTGGAAAATCAGAGATAAGATAACTGCTGTTAATACTGCATTGCTTGATGCAAATGGAGATCGAAGGACTTTAATACACCCAAGATGTAAAGAGTTAATAAAATCACTCAGAACTCTAACTTACGCTCCAAATACAGGTATGCCGAATAAAAATCTAGGTGTTGACCATGCTTTTGACGCTTTCGGTTACCTATGTCTCCAACAATTTAACCTTGCAAAACCAGAGACATTAGGCCAAACTTCGTTTAGAATATATTAAGAGTTACTTTTTATTATGCCTGGACATTACGGTTCAATGAAACCCAAAGGTAAAAAAAAGAAAAAGAAGGGAACTAAGAAAAGTGGCAAACATTCCTGTTAATAAAGCCTTATATTCAAGAGTAAAGTCAGAAGCTAAACGCAAATTTGCTGTTTATCCTTCTGCTTACGCTAACGCATGGCTTGTACGAGAGTACAAAAAGCGTGGTGGCACTTATCGCACGGGAACTAAAAAACGTGGCAAGAAGTAGTGGTGGTCTAACCCGTTGGTTTAAAGAAAAATGGGTTGATGTTAAAACGGGAAAGCCTTGTGGTCGTCAAAGAGGCGAAAAAAGAGGCTATCCAGCTTGCCGACCTAGTAAACGTGTCTCAAGTAAGACACCTAAGACTGCTGGAGAAATGTCAAGTGCTGAAAAAGCAAGATTTAAGCGTGAAAAAACTGGTAGTGCTAAGATAAAGTATCAACATAGACGTAAAAAATCCACCAAAAGGAGCAAAAAATGACTGAAATCACAGATGAAATGCTCGACATCATCGAGAAAGTTAAAGGTAAGCGAAATCCTGCACTTTGGGACCCTAGATGTGAACAATATATGAGAAATAACAAAAAAGGTACTGTAAAAAAGTCAACTACAAGTTAAACTATCTATAAATACTCTTTTTTCTTAGAATAATGGCATTTTTTCGTGGCGAAGAAGGGTCTGTTAAATTTAAAAACGGATCTGGAACTACTGAAGCAGTTGTATCTACTACTGGTTGGAGTTTAGATACAACAAAAGACACCTTAGATGTAACTGCTCATGGAGCAACATCAAGATCATTTGTTGGTGGATTAATTTCTGGATCAGGTACTATTGATTTTTTATATACAGCAGCTAGTGGCAACGAAACTGCAAACTTACTAGCAGATGTTTTAGCAACAGAAGATGCTGGTGATGCACAATTTGAATTATTTTTAGATACTTCTGGTAGTAAAAAAGTAAGTTTTTCTGGAATTGTTACAGGAACAACATTAACTGCAACAACAGGTGATTTAGAAACAGTTAGCGTCAGTTTTATAACTTCTGGTGCTATTACCAACGCTGCATAATGCCAAGAAAAAAAGGAGTAAGTTTATCCGTTGGTCGAGGTGAAAAGTCTCGGAAGGGAGGACTTACTGCTAAAGGTAGAGCAAAATATAATCGTGCAACAGGTAGTAATTTACAAGCACCTGTTACTGAAAAGAGTCCAACAGGAAAAAGAGCAGCTAGACGAAAATCATTTTGTGCCAGAATGAAAGGAGTTAAAGGACCAATGAAAGATAGTAAAGGCAGACCAACTAGAAAAGCATTAGCATTAAAGAGATGGAGGTGTTAGATGACTTATTCAATTCCTGGTGATTACAGAACGAAAGTACAGACCTCTACAAATATTGGAGATATAGATAGTCCTTTTACTCGGACAAGGGCTGTTCTCGACATGATGAAAGGTTGGGAGATAATGAAAGCTGTAACTGAAGGTACAGAGTATCTCAGAGAAAATAGTGAAGCATTTTTACCATTAGAGCCAAGAGAAGATTACACAGCATACATGGCAAGAGTAAATCGTGCTGTGTTTTCTCCTTTTACTCAAAGACTAATTAGAGCAGCTACAGGTTTAGTTCTTAGAAAACCAATAACTTTAACAGGCGATCCATATTGGACAGAAAATTTTAAGATGGACGTTGATGGTTGTGGCTCGGATTTAGATGAATATGCAAGAAGATTATTAATGTGTTCTCTTACTTATGGTCAAAGTCATATTCTTGTAGATTATCCTGCACCTTCTGGTGCATTAAGTCTTGCAGAAGAAAGATCACAAAATCGCAGACCATATTGGATAGAAGTCGATCCAACAAATCTTTTAGGTTGGAGATTAGATAGAGAATCTAATTATGGAAATCTTATACAGGCGAGACTTGCAGAAAAAGCTGTGCTACCTGACGGAGATTTTGGAGAAAAAGTTTATGACCAAGTAAGAGTTATAGAACCTGGAAGTTATAGAGTGTTTCGTAAAAAAGATGAAATTGATGCAATGTATGATGTTGATGATAATTCTTATATGGGTGAATTTAGTACTAGCACTACGGATCAAGAATACAAATTAGTTGAATCTGGTAATTTTTCTCTCGGAGAAATACCTTTAGTTACTATTTATTCTGGAAAAACTGAAAATTTAGTGAGTAAACCACCTTTACTTGATATTGCATATTTAAATCTTGCACATTTTCAAAGACAAGCTGATTTGATTCATAGCTTACACGTTGCATCTCAACCAATGCTTGTAATGGAAGGATATGATGATCAGACTAAAGACCTTGCTATATCTGTAAATTATGCAATGGCAACTCAGCCAGGTAATAAGGTTTATTATGTAGAGCCAGCTTCAAGTGCTTTTGATGCTCAATCTTCTGAAATTAAAGAGTTACAGATGCAAATGGCTACTCTTGGAATTAGCACCTTGAGTCAACAAAAATTTGTAGCTGAATCTGCTGACGCTCGAAGATTAGATCGTGTTGATACAAACTCTATGCTTGCTATGGTTTCTATGGAGTTAGAACAAAAACTTCAAAAATGTTTTAATTTTTCTGCTGAATATGTAGGTATTGAACCACCAGAAGTAAAAATTAGTAGAGATTTTGATATTGAAAGACTAATTGGACAAGATATTACAGCTTTGACCTCATTATTCGATCAACAAGTTATTGATAGAGAAGAATTTAGAGATATTTTGGTTCAAGGAGAAGTGTTACCTTCAGCAAGTGAAGCCAGATCCGAATAGTTTGTTACAATGATAGACAAGTACATACATTTTTATGGCTAAATCCCTAGATAAGGTTCTTCAGCCTGACGGGACTTATAAATGGGAACTTGTAGAACCTACAGCATCTGAAAAGATGGGTAATGGTCCTGAAGCTCCTGTTGTCTGTCCTGCTCCTAAACCAAAAGCAACTAAGAAAAAAGCTGCTAAAAAGAAAACTACTAGCCCACTTACTGAATAATTAATGGCAATCGAAGAAAAAGTCATTCAGTCTGATTCTGTGAATCCTGCTGAACAGCCCGTGGCTGATACTGTTTCACAACCAGCCCAACCATCTGCACCAAATCTTGATTCTGTAAAAGCAGAATACGAAGCAAAATTAGCTGCTTTGCAAAAGCAAGTTTCAGATGAACAAGAAAAGTTTAAAGGTGCAAAGTCTAAATTAGACGAAGTTTATAAGAAAAAAGAAGCTGCACGCACCAAAGAACTAGAAGATCAAGGTCAATGGAAAACTCTTTGGGAAGAAGCTAATAAAACAGCCCAAGAAAAAGAGCAACAGATAATGACTTTATCTCAACAATTAGAAGACTTAAAAACTTCT
>VTLG01003066.1_pt1 | contig 13118 bp, 11 predicted proteins | sample 4694571 | NCBI WGS metagenome assembly VTLG01 (sample SAMN12604809, study PRJNA352737) | marine metagenome | biome: ENVO:00000447; feature: ENVO:00000209|ENVO:00000569|ENVO:01000036; material: ENVO:00002151; isolation source: viral sequences binned using virsorter ... | reverse complement strand
ATTATTACACCACGCCATACTACGACCCAACAGACGCAAATGACGATGGTGTGCCTGATAATGCCGGTAACGTGTTGTTTGACCAATTAAATTATTCAGGAACAAACAAAGATAGTTTTGCCCTAAATACAGGATTTAGTTTAAATTTTACAGTTCCACTTGATAGAAAGTTTCAAAATCAATGCTCACAAGCGGCAACAACACAAGTCAAAATTCAGAAGCAAATATTAGAAAATAAACGTTTAGATTGGGCTATCGCGCGTATTAAGGAATGTGGAAAATTAAAACAGCAAGGAATATTAATCGCAAAAAATTCAGAATTTTATAATTTATGCGCCGATATTTATATCGACAAAAAGCCGAATCAAGTCATTCCGCATACACATGAGTTAAGATGATTTCTTTTTTCTTGTAATTAATTTTTTAATTATTGGTTTTATTGCGTTTAGAATTATGGGCGAGGATGCGGCCACGAATCCGATCACGGCTGTTGAGATTATAGTAGATACTTCTGGGATATATTGTTCTTGAAATTTTACTGGCTCCCATATGATGTTACATTCTCCATTTACTAATTCAAAGGCTTTTACTTTTTCTAATTTCTGTGAATTGGCATACGAGCCAACGCGCAGGGGTTGTTTTGGGTCGGGGCAAGGCGGAATAGTTATAGTCTCTTTTTCTTTGTTTTTTGGAATTTCTGGGGGTTTTGTTTCTGGCGGTTTTGGTGTTTCAGCTTTTGGCTTTTCCTGTTCCTCAACTATTACCAACGCTTCGGGCGTATATTGCATCGGAATATAAGAAGGCAATTTTCCATTCGGGCAGCTATAGAAAGCACCATTTGGGTCATCCTCTATTATCTGTGTATTTTTTACAGAACTATCTCGATGTGTTTTCACGCAACCCAAAATATCTAATTTTGGCGGGGCTATATTTAAAACATCTGGCGAAGGGATATAATTATTTAAATTTATTGTCGAAATATTTGGAATTTTTATTTGTTTTATTTCCAATTATTTAATCGGCAAAGGAATCGAACCGCCTGTTGTTTTTGGTATTTGATTATCAAGCATTTTTGGCATCATCTGTTGCACATTTGCCAAAACTTCATTCATCATGCGATTTTTAAATTGTGGTGAAGTAACGTATTTGTAACCGAAGTATCCGCCGCCCAACATTGACGCGCTAAGTATAAAACTTAAAATAGATAATAACTGAGAAATTTTTGCCATGAGAGAAGCCCTCGCCCGTGCATTAGTACCTGTTACAATTATAACCTTCTGCGGATTATGTGCATTAGCGCCGTTATATCTGACCCTTGGGGTTATGACAAAACAAATGACAATTAAGAATTAGGGTCTGTTGGATATTGGGTCATGTTAGGTGTATAAACTCCATCTTTTAAAATTGCACTATAAAGAGTGACCAAAGCTGCGGTGTCTGAACAAGCATCAATTTCTTTTTCTCTAGTATCACAGGCTGTTCTGACGGCATCACGATAAGTTGTAATCGCTGAAGGTATTGCAGTAGATTTTTCAGCTTTTCTAACAACATACCAATCATATTTTGATAGTAAACTACCAGCAGTTACTTTTTCTTTTGCCTTTAATGTTGATTTGACGCCTAAAGTAACAACTTGATTACCGTTTTCATCTAACACTGGGTCGCCATTTTCATCAACTTCATTAACATCATCAAGAGATTTTGCAGTTCCATTTTGCCAATAAAATCTATTATCATAATTTTTATTATCATCTGCGACTTCAGTAATTCCTATAGCAGCTTTTTCATCTGCCGTTGATAGTCTTAACCAGTTAGCAGGGTAATTTATATTGTTGTGACTAAATGCCACATCAACCGCTAATGGATTTCCGTCTAATTTAAAAGCCATAATATTATTCTACCTTGCTCTTGCATTTTTGAAAGGTGCTTCTGCAAATGCAAAATAAATAAATTCTCCACCACTTTGACTTGCTTGTGAATTATCTCCTTGATATACAAAACCATTTGATAAATAATCTATTTGGTTGTAAGAACCACTATCTTCAGCACTCGAAAGGTTTGCATAAACAGCTTCATCTATAACATTAAAATCACCACGTTTATTATCTGTTATATTCCAATGGTCAGTTGCATTAACTCTTTTTATCATAACGAAAGCCGGTCTGAAACCAAGAAACACAAATGTGCCTGAACCGCTTCCTGAATATGACCCAAACTTGCTGTACCCTGCTACTTCACTAAAGGCATACATAATAAATTTAGGTGGTGAAGCACTATTACTATAATTTCCTTGATTAAGATGAATTAATGTTGATGATGGTGTTGTATTATCTGCACCCCAATAATTTGAACTTGTAGTTTCAGCAATAGTATTACTTAATTGTAAAATTTTATTATAGGCTTGTGAACCAAAATTAGAAAAATATACATTCCAGTTACCAGTATTATTTCTTGATTTTAAAATTAACCAATTTGGTCTCACACCTAAACCATGACCAAGAGTATCGTATGTACCACTTGAAGTTCCTCTTGCGTTCCAAGAAATAATTGAAAACCCTGCTGTCGCATTAACTTTTACGGTAGCTTGTGTGTTCCCTTCAAAATTACTAGAACCGAGAGTTGAGTTTGTATTAACCTGTCCTCCCATTCCACTATGAGAAGAACAATAATAATAAAGAGTAGGAGCAGAAGCAGCTACAACTATCGTTACCTGTGTTGACGAATTATGTGTAACCCCTGTTGTATATTCAGAACCACCACCATGCGTACCATCTGATGTTGTAGAAAATCTGAATGGATGTCCTGATGGGTAGTTAAATATATAAGTACCACCTTCTGCAAGGTCAAGAGTTACAGCAGAAGTACCAAAACCATCAAATCTAAATTTATTTCCAGAATCATCAACAACTGTTACTGTATAAGTTTTGCCATCTGTGTCACCAGCGTTCCAAGCCCAAGCAACATAACTATCACCATTTCTATTTAAGTTGTAATTAGGATTACTGCCATCTGTTCCAGCATTTGTATTAAAACCTCCTACACCATATCGAGTCATATAACCATAAGCTGCACCATTTTCACCACCTTCAACTTGGTCTTTATCCGTACATATTTCTTTTCCTGACCCTAAACCTCTAACTTCATCATAAAGATGATGTGAAGTTGCTGTTGTCCTATTTTTTGTCCAAATCCAATCAGGTTGAAAATTATATCCTGTAATTGCTCTTGTGCCACTGTAATTATTTCCTGTATAAAGCACAGTATCAAAATGTTTGTTTGGTAGCAGTATTGTTGGTTCGGGTAAGTTAGCTGAACAAACTGCTAAATGTCCACTAGGAGGTGAATAAACAAAATCACCTATACCATTACCATCTGTATTTCCTTGTTTAGTTTTATTACCTCTAAAAGTACTATCTTGACCAAAATTATAAACTCCACGGGCTGATGTAGCACTTGAACCATCAGCAAAAACAAAAAAGTATATACTATCACTATTTCCACCTGTACTCATATTCGATAAATTAGTTTGATATATTTGAGAATTATTTTTATAAAATGTGACTGTACCACCCGTAATATCTAAAGCAACACCTATAACATCTGAAGTGGTGTAGCTTGATGAAGGCGGTGTAGAAGGATATGAGTTTGAACTGTTTGTTACAACATTACCTTCGTTATCTATAGCAATCACATCAGTGCCAGTACTCCAATCATTGACATTAATGCTTCTACCGCCTATCCCAACACCAACACCGTTTCCAATATATTCAGGTAAACATTCTGCGTACCATTTACCAGATTGGAGAGCAAAAGTTGAGGGAACAAAACCATTACCACTTCCTCCAAATGTAACTCTTAGGTTTCCTTCGTCAAAAGATGCACCATTTGTATAAGGAAATAATCTATTAAATGTAGAGAAATTATTTGTTGGCGTATCTGGTAAGGCATGATAAAGAACACTACCCATACCATTAACTGAAAAGTTATTACCATTACCACTTTGATCTAACCCAAGATTTTGAGTAGTACTATTATTTGAAAAATTCAAATAATACCCGTTTGTTCCATAACTTCCTGTATATAGTTTAGGATTCCATTGACCTGTTTCTGCATTTGTTTCCCCAAAATATGAGGGGTCATATTGGTATCCATCAATAAAATTAATTTCTGAAAGATAAACACCAGCATAATGTGAGTCAATATCACTTCTTCCCCAATTTGTTATATGATTTCTATTAACACCAGTATCTTGATTTTGTGAAAAATTATTTCTTGTACTGAAACTGGTAATTTCTTCACCATTAAGATATAGTCTCATTCTGTTATCAGCTGTACTTAAAGTTGTATCAACGGCAAATACAAGATGATACCATGCTGAAAAATCTCTTATTTTTTGATTAGTTATAAATCTATACACATCCCTTTCGCCAATACTTATGGCTGAATCACTGGCTATTCTTATATATAATCTGTTATCATTGGCATCTGAATCGCCAACTTCAAACAGATAATTAGTACCTGTATTATTTAATTTAAACCAAAAACTGAATGTATAAGTTCTTCTATTAGTTGTACTACTAGGTGTTCTAGTCAAAGAAGGACTATCACCAGAATTAAATCTTAAACTACGATCTACTGTAAAAGCGGTATCAGCAGCCCCAGCAGCCCCTATTCTTATTGGGTCAAAAAATGGCATTACTTAACGTCTAAAGAAACTGCACAATGTATCACGTTACTCGATAAAATCACATAATCTATCCGATCAACCGCCGCTGCTGTTGTTGTCAATGTTGGTGCTGTACCGCCTACAAATTTAAAAGCACTATTGAATGATGCTGTTCTAGAGCCTGTTCCATCTTGCGTTATAAATATTGAACCAGATTGACCTACAACTTGATTACTTGGTGCTGCAAAGGTTCTGTTACCCCCTAACGTCACCGAATGATGACAGGCTGTTGCCATATCAATAGTTATTGTTGCTCCATCAGAAAGGGCTGTGACGTTTGCTGCGGCTCCTCCTGTAAGACTCACGCCTCCCGAAGCAGTTTCAAATTTTTTAGTAGCCGAATGGTACAACTCATTTGCTCCACCGTTAATAAACTGAGCCAAAATATTAGAACCGCCATTATCTCTGATAATTACATCATCTTCAGCCTCAAGAATAAGGTCATCACCATTACTGGTAATTTTTAAATCGTTTGTTGCACTTGTTATTGTGCTGTCAGTTGCGTCATGCGTAATAGTTAAATCTGAACCAGCCCCAAAAACAAGGCTTGCATTATCAGCAAATTCAAGAGCATTATCTGACCTATCAAAAACAATATCTCTTCCAGCAGTAGCACCATCAAAAGTTACATCTTCTTGAAATATATTTGTTGAGGTAAAAGTATTTGCTGCCGACAATCCAGCATGACCGAAGTTTGTGGCCGATACATCACCTAAAGTAACAAAAGCATTATTAGCAGAATTTCTAATTTTTAAGGTATCGCCATCAATGTGTGGAACATAAGCTGCAACACCGATTGAGGGGTCGCCTGAACCTTGATTTAATGTGCTTAATGCAGCAATTATCTGATTTAACTTTGTTCTTACAACAAGACCAGTTCCGTTATCAGTTGTAAAACCTGACCCACCAGTATTATCAACTCTTGCCATGAGAATCTAGTATTTTTTTAAGTATATCTTAAAAATTAACCTTTACCAAAACCGATGGCAGTAAAGTTAAAGTTTCTATCTACAGAACTTCCAGAACTGTTTTTAAAATGAACAGTAAAGCCTGTTGAAGTTATGCTTGTTAATTCAAAAAAGTCACCTGATGCCATATTAAATGCTGTAATATTAATAGCTGGCGGGTTAGAATTTGCGCCTAATAATGCACTAGTGCCTGTAAAAAATGGATGGTCAAATGTAATAGATTTTGCCCCTGCCCCTGACGCAATAGTCGTTGTGCTTTGTTCTGTTCTTCTTTGGAACTCTGCAAAATATCCAAGCTGACTAACTCTTATATCTTGGTTTGTATCATTTGTTGTTAAAACACATTTAAACTTAAATGCTCTTCCTTTAAATGTTCCATTTGCAAATTTTTGAAAACCTGAGTAGCTACTTGCATCTTGTGAAGTTTGTACAAAAACTTCAGCGTTAGTATCAACTGAAGCTGTGCCATCAAAATCCTGTCTCGCGTCAATATCTGTAACTGAATCTATTAAATCATTTGAATAAACAGAATCTGTTTGAATTAATTTTCTTAAATCAAGACTAAATACAGCCCCTAAATCCAAAGTTTCATTAAACAAATAAGTACCAGTTGCTGAAACGCCACCAATATCATCAATAGAGTTTTCTGCATCAAAATCTGTAATATCATCAAAATTTCCCACACCGGCTAAACTTATTGACCCTGTGCCAGAATCAAATCCAATATTAGTTTTTGACCCTTGAAAAGCCGGACTGTCTTGATCTTCTCTTCTTGCCTGTACTAATAATTTAGGCTGTGCTTCTGGTAAATCTATTACAAGTGATGTTTCCCCTGTACTAAATCTGTCACCATCATCTTGTGTTTTTAGTATATACTCACCCTCCAAAAGCGGAACCACTTTTTCTGTTGATGCCCCACTCAAAGCAAAAACAAGATCGGTTGCATCTTGAAAAGTACCGCTTCCGTCCGTTTTGGGGCTGTGACGTACATGAATACGACCTCCCGCACGAACATCTTGGTCTGGAACAGCGTCCCATCTAAGTCTTATTTCTTTATCAGAAATAGGTTCATAAGTAAGATTCGTAATATCTGAAGGGGGTGCTGTTTTACCAACAGCAGTAAATGTTAATGTTGCTGGCTCTGATGAAGGTTTGCCAAGACTGTTAAAACTAAATACTCTTATTTCATATTCACCTGCGTCTGAATTTAGTATCTCGGCATCACTCGAAAGAGTTTCTATTTTTTTAAAATCACCATTTGCAAATCTATATTGAACTTCATATTTACTTGCAGCTGATTGAGTTTGCCAATCAAGTATTAATTTTGATACTGCCTTGTTGTTAATAGTTACAATTTTTTCATCTACTCTTAATCCTTCTGGGGGATTTAAAGAAGTTGTAAGAGTATTGATAGTCCTTGTTGGTAGTGCAGAACCATCTTCAACAAAAGCATATTTACCAGAATCATGTGATAAAGCTGTTATTGAAAAAGTTTTGTTATTATTTTCTTTGACACTTATTACTCTCCAAGTTGTTGTTTGTAGATTTGAAGTTTCAAGAATATATGGTGCGTGTTCGTTTGGTGCTGTGCTAAATGCAGATGATACAGTTATTGTCGTGCCAGAAATCCCACTAATTGTTTTTTCTTCCAAGGAGCCGTCAGGCAGAATTATTGAAATTGTTGGGCTATCTCCAAGACTTGGAATATCTGTGTCGTCTGAATCATCTAAAACAACTACTGTTGTACTTGTAACACTTTTAAGCAACCCTCCACGCCTTACACCGGCTTTAAGCCTGTCAGATATTTCTATTACATCACCGCAGCGCACAAGCACACCAGCAGCCGCAGTAGTTGAAAAAGAACAAGTCTCACCAGAATTTTGTTCATTATATAAAAACCATCTTCCTAATCTTCTGGCCTGATTTCTACTTGTTGTGGCAAATGCTTTGATATTTTTAACAACAAGACCATATTTTGTTTGTGTTGCAGAATCAGCTTCGACAGTTTCAACATCAATCTCTTGTGTTGTCATGTCAAAATAACTGACATTAATAACTGTATGCCTTGTCTTTAAACTTGAACCTGCATATAAAAAACCCTCTTCCGTTACATTTGCATTTGTAAAAATGTATGAGGCTGTTTTTGGTGAATCTTGAGATATTGTAATACCACCAGCAGAATAAAATGGCATCACTCTCATTACGGAACAAAGCGAATTAATTAGTCCATATGCTTCCTGTTGCTGTGTGATATTTACATTGCAGCTAAATCTTGGTTCTGTAGACCCATCACCATTACCAGCATCAACTGATGTTCCGCAATATTCACTTACTGTTTTAAAACTAAACTTATCAAGATTAGATTCTGCAATTCCACAACCCGCCCTCGTATCTGTAAGCAAATCGTACAAAATCCATGCAGGGTCTGTTGTCCACTCTTTATCTGTTTTAAAAGTGCCGTTAAATGTACCCGCATAAGAAATTGCACCTGTCTGCAAGTCCACAGTTGCATTATGAGGAATTTTTATCTTACGCCCTCTAATACGAAACACCCTTTTGGGTACTCTTGGAAACTGTTTAGCACTAAACCTTAAAGCTACATGAGCAGTGTTTGCATATGCGTTCTGTTCAAAAATAATATTAGTGGCCTGTTGAAATTGAAAAGCATTAACTAACGTTGAATCTGTGCTATCGGCAGTTACTCTTTCTACTCTTACAGCAACAGGAAAAGATGTTGTTGAACTAAATTTAATTATATAATCTCTAAAATATGCGTTAGTTGATCTTCCTTTGACAGTATCATTAACAACTGTGGTTGTTGTGCCATCATTTTCAATCGTTTTTATAAGTAAATTAACCTCCACTCCATTTATATCACCATCATTTTCAAATTTTTGCATTGAAGGAAATCTTAAAGTCACACGAACAGCATTTATGTCACTTGAACTTACTGTGTGAGTCACAGGGGTGGAAGTTGTTACAGTTGTACCGATAACAGTTTCAGTTTCAATATTTGATATTCCATCAATAAATGTTTGATTTGCTGTCCCTAATCTAAAATCAAAATCAACATCTTGGAAATTAAAATCACTGTCCTCTGGGGCGGTATTACTTGCAGCCTCTTGTAAAATTTGCGTACCATTTAAGAAAATATCCTTTTTAAAAGCGTTTAAGTATGCAGTTGAAGTTTTATCTGTGATGCTAGCTTTTGATGCGGTTGCTGAACCCTCAATTTCTCCCTCCCCTAGTAGTTCGACAATCGTATTAAACTGTTTTGAAGATAAAGCATCAGCTGGCAAATCAGGGTCAGAAAATACAACCCCAAAAAGCGCTCCACTAAATGCTCCGAGTATCTTTGCTGATGCCATTAATTTGTACCTTCTACTTGTACAGTATCAACTCCATTAGATACCACAATAGAACCAACTAAAATCTCTCCATATACTAAATTTACTGGTATTCCAGCCTTTGAAATATTTGTCAACCCTGTAAATGAATAGTTGGAAGCCAAAGCCGAGGGGTCTAAACTATCTTGTCCAGAAATTGCGGATGTAGTAGTTTCTTGTGGTGTCAACATACTTGTAACTCCATCAATAATCATACTTGTACCAACGGCTGTTAAAGCATTTACAAGTAATGTACTGCCTAAAAATGTACCTGCTGTTATTGTACTTGCTCCAAATAATGCACCTGCACCGAGCAAAATTGGAAAGAAATTACCATGAACGATAGGAATTATTTTTATATCATCTTGTGTTTTAAAATTTAGTAAATCTTCTGTTATCTTTCTTGCACCTACTTGAATTGTATAAAACTGTTCCGCCATATGTTCTTCAATACCTTTAAAATTACAAACCAAAAAACTTATTGCTTCTCTAGGTGTATTAAGATCAACTTCAAATTCAGATTGACCTAAAAATTTTCTAAGTGTACCGTAAACTTTTATTTTTTTAAGCATCTATTTCATCAGGTTGTATTACTACTATTTTATCTGATTTCGGCGAAACGAGATAAAAAATCAAATCTATTGCTTTACAGCTGTACTTATCTGATTCAGAAAACTCAAGAACATCTTGCGGATGACTGTGAACAATGCCAATAATTTTATCTACAGAATCCTCTACTTCTGCCCAATCTAAAGGGTCTATAACAAAAGAATCTACTTTAAAATCATTGGATATATTTTTACAAGGGTAATATTTTTCTTGATTATTCTTTATTGCTACAATTCCGCATGATTCCTCTGGCTCACACTGTTTTGCGTGTTCTATTGCATCTTGTTTCCAAATAAAATTCATTTTTATATAAAACTGCCTACGGCTGGAAACTCATTTCTAGTAACCTGTCTGGCTGGTAATTTTTTATTTGCCTGATCTAATTCCCCAACAAGTTCAAACTGCACTGACTGTCTTGTTTCGGCTGTTTTTCTATCAATAAAAAATATTTCTTGCGGAAGTTCATTTGATGATGGTGTTCCAAAAGGGTTGCTGCTACTTGGGAAATTAGCTGCATCAAGTTCACTCGCAAGCGTTGTTATGCGAGTCAGCTTGGCATCTGCCAAATCATTATGAGGTGTTGTTAGATTTACAATGATTAATAAATCAGTCATTGTTATGACTGACCCACTTCTTGTGATACCTCCTAAATTTGCAATAGTTAATGTTGGTCTTGGAATTTGCCCTCTACCAGAAAACTCAGCACCCTCAAAAGTAATAGGAACTCTTTGATATGAATTTCCTTGCCAAACTATTTCTGCATTAGAGTTCATACTAGAACCAGCATGAAATCTGAATGTGGTAGGGACACTAGATGGATTTCCTGAAGCATAGTGCAAACCCTCTACAAGCTCCAAAACAAAAAGTTCTATCCTCGAACTTGGATTTAATTTTTGTAATTCAGAAACTGGTATTGCCATTATGGTTCTGCAACTTGTTCAAATGTTAAATTCATAATTACTCTATTGCTTAAAACCGCTGTTCTCGATCTTCTTGTACATATAAATTTTAACGCTGATGAATGATGTGGCGGCGTGAAATCAAAGTTTGCTTGGTCGTCAAATCTTGCATCTAAAAATGTATCTATTGTTGTTGCATCTGTTGTAGAAACATTAAAAGTTAAATTTAACGTAATTAATCTTTTATTTGCTGGCAATCCTTGAACTAAACGCTGTTCATATCCATCACCAAGTTTTATCCGTAAAGCATCTTGATTAACAGTTTCTTGTGTCGAATACTGAGGGGTGATTGATGGAAAAGTAGCCATTATGCCAATAAGCCTCCAGCACGTTTCTGTTTAATAAGTTCGGCTTGGATTGCACCAGCTATTTGTTGACCTAACTCATTACCTTCAGCAGATGAGCCACTAACAGCCGATCCTGATGCGTCAACGCTAACTGAGATATTATTTACAACCGATTCTCCTCCCATTGGAACAGATGGCAAGATAGTTCCAGACTGTCTTGGAACAAATAACTCAGGTTGACGTTCTCCAACAATGTAAGGTTGACCAGCTTTGACAGGGCCACCATTAGCTTTGAAAAGACCACCAAGTAGACCACCAAGAAAACCTCCTAATCCTTTTTTCTCTCCACCGCTTGCACCCTTACCAAATGCCTCTCCAAAGCCACCTATAAGCTTGTCTAACTGTGCGTCAATGATTTTATCTCTTATACGATTTAATACATTTGTCATTGCTTGACCAAAGGATTGCGCACCAGTAATAGCCTCTCTTAAGTTATTTTTTATACTAGTCTCAATCTCTTCACCTATAGCAGTCATTTTTTCTTTTAGCTCTTCAGCTTTCTTTTTGTTTTCATCTTGAATTTTTCCTTGTTCTTCTAGTTTTTCATTTTGTCTATCAATTTCATTTGTTTTTTTAATTTCATCATTCAATCTATCTCTTAAAACTTTATAATTTTCATGTTCTAAATTTAATTGTTTTGTTAATGAATTTATTGCCCTTTTATTATTATTTTGCTCTGCCGTTGCAAGTCTTTTAAGAATATCAAATCTTCTTTGATCGACTTTAGCCATTTCAGCCCTAAGTGCTATTATATTTCCTTCTTTAAGTGCTTTATTTAATTCTTTCTGGTTTCTTGTTGCTTGAACTAATTTTGTTGCTAAAGCTCCAATACCAACAACAAGCAAACCGATACCAGTAGTTGCGATTGCAATTTTTAAAGCTCCAAGTGCAAGAGTTACTTTTCCTATACCACCAGCGGCTAATAGTGAGGCCGCTTGCATACCTGTAAAACCACCAGAGGCAATAATACTTGCGGCCCCGACCATGTTGACTTTAACAAGAAGGGCTGTGAATGCACCTGTGACTATTGGAATACCTACTGCCAAAAGTTTTGCAGCAACAGCTATTTTTGTAATTAATATTGCAGCCTGACCCGCATCACTTTGTACAAATTCTGTTAATTGGACTATAAAATCAGTGAGTAGTTTTGTAACTCCTTCAACTGCTGGCCTTAACTCATCACCAAAAGCTCTGGATAAATCCTCTGTTGCATTACTAAAGTTTTTAAATACTTGTGTAGGGTCATTTTTTAATAATTCTTTTAAAAATCCACTTCCCTCATTTCCTATCCTTCCTAAGGCTCTTAGAACAACATCACTTGTTAATTTGCCATCAGCAGCTAATTTTTTTAGCTCTCCAATAGTTACTCCAAGCTCTTCAGCAATCGGAGCTAGAACTGTTGGCACTTGTTCTGAAACACTCCTAAACTCATCACCAGCAAGCCTTCCTGAACCAAGAGCCTGTGCTAGTTGTCTAAATGCGTTTGATGATTCTATAGCAGATGCCCCAGCTAATTTTGCAGCCGTATTAAATCCAAAGAATACAGTTCTAATATCTTCAACTGATGTTCCAAGTGGTGCTAATCTTGCTGTAATATCTGTTACACCTTCCAAAGCTTCAACAGCACTCAATCCAAAAGCTTTTTGTGCATCTGCGGCAATCTTTTGTGATTTAGCAAAATCTGAACTACTTTTTGTGAGCAAGCCTAATCTTACATTTAACTTCTCAAAGTTTGCTGATGTATTAACCGCTTGCCTTCCTACTAAAACAATCCCTGATGCAAGAATCGCAGTTCTCAAGCCATTAAATGAGTTTTGTAACTTATTTGTTTGATTCTGTACACCATTTAAAGCCCTAGTTGCACCACTGGCATCAACTCTTAACCTAACAACTGCCTCTGCCACAAATAAAAAAAACCTTTACTCTATATTACCTTGAATTGCGTTTTTGTCGTTGCAATGCCTTTTTTTCTTCCTCAGCCTTTAATTCAAAATATCCAGCCCAATATATAAACTCTGCCTCAGTCATATTAACTCTGAGTTCTTGTACTGTCTTGCCAAGTTCTGTTGCTAGGAAAAACTCAAATCTAAGCCAGTTATCCCCTTTTATTCTTTTTTTGCTGT
>VTLG01001367.1_pt1 | contig 13118 bp, 20 predicted proteins | sample 4694571 | NCBI WGS metagenome assembly VTLG01 (sample SAMN12604809, study PRJNA352737) | marine metagenome | biome: ENVO:00000447; feature: ENVO:00000209|ENVO:00000569|ENVO:01000036; material: ENVO:00002151; isolation source: viral sequences binned using virsorter ... | reverse complement strand
CTAATGGCTAATTTACAGGATATAACAAACAGAAGTGAAGTAGGCACAATCAAGCCTTGGGGTAAAGCAACAGCCCCTGTTGGTTATGTATTATGTGATGGTGCGGCTATTTCACGAACCGATTATGTGGATCTTTTTACTGTAATTTCTACTACTTACGGAGTAGGAAACGGATCAACAACTTTTAATGTTCCCGATCTTCAAGGAAAAGCTCCTCAAGGTTATGATGGAAATACTTATAACTTAGCGGCTACGGGCGGTGCAAACACTGTTACAGTAGCTGTTACTAATAACCAAGCAGTAAGTGCAGTAACTAATAGTGTTACTAATAACCAGTCTGTTACAGTCACAGGAGACATTGACACTACTTCTTTAACCGCCGCTCAAACAGCTTCTCATCAACATGGTTTATGTACCCAAACTGGAGGTGGAGCAGGGGGAGCAGGACATGGACAAAGTGGTTTTTGCCGTGCAACAGGATATCAACAAGACACTGAGAACTTTAACACAACAGCTATGCTTTTTTGTGGAAATGTTTTTATGTGTAATTCAGGAGATGGAACAGGTCATAATCATACACATACTTTAGCTGGTACTTTAACAGGAACCGTTGCGGTAACCTCTAGTGGTGGCTCTTTGTCAGGAACAGTAACAGCGGCAGGAAATAATACATTTTCACCATACGTGGTGGTCAACTATATAATTAAGCATTAGGATACACATGGCAACTGAAATAGTAATATCAAATAATGACTACATAGTCTCACACGGACATGTTATTTCGTGGGTGGATAGAGGTAATGCAATGCCTTCTCTTCCCTCAACCATACATTATGTTATTTGGAATGAACTTCCTGGGCAAAATGAAATTCAAACAAAAGACCCTTCTACGGGTCTAATGGCGGGAAATACACCTTTAAATAGTGTATCGGATGCCGTAGGATCTACTACTATATCTGAATTACTAGCATGGTTTGATACAAGAAAAGCACAAATTAGATCTGCACAAATAGATGCATCTAATTCATATGAGAATGGATTAACCCAATGGCTAAGTGAGGGTAAGGTAGAAGGTGATTATAATTCAGGAAATCTTGAGGCCGCAAGTTATCACGATTGGTCCAAAACATGGATTGATTATGATGAACATTATTCTTAATTTATTTAAAACTTTTTTTATTCCAAAACATTTTCTTATAGCGATCTACCCATTCACTACTTAATAAATTAATAGTTTTAGAATGAAGTTTTTCTATATAAAAACCTGACCACATTTTCCATGATTCTCTTTTAAAAGGAATAATTTGAACCATAGGTTCTCCCTTTTTTATTAAGAACTGTTTGTCTCTTTTTCGTAAAATAAAAGGAAAATTAATTACATTTATATAAGTATCTGTATCTACAATTCCTGATATAATTTCAAATCGTTCTTCTATCCTATTTAAAGGTTTTATAAATAAGCAACTGTATCCTGGGGGAGTTTTAATTAACCATTTGTTATGAAACTTTCCTGCATTTTCTCCTGATACTTTTTTCCATTCACCAGGTAATTGAGTCTTGTTGTGAAAACCAAAATCACTCATTTCTTTATTCGCTGGTGTCACGCTAAAATCTTCTTCAACGGGATCAATTAAATAATCTTGATCAAAAGGCATAATGTACCCTGCTGTCATTGAATCTAAAAAAGGCATGCACGTCTTTAAAGTTGGTTTGTGCTTATTCTCATTTTCAAATCTAGATAGCTTTTTATATTCTTCGGAAATAAATTTAGATGCGGGTTGAGGATGAGGCCAAACATCCACCATGTCTTTATTAATCGCACAAAAATTAATTTTTTTATTAAACAGTTTTAACCTCGTGATCATAAGAATCTTTGTTTTTTTCTTCACGGTCAGTGAGTATGAAGTTAAAAGACATTGATCTTCTTATTGCGCCTTTAATTTTAGTTTTAAATGGCATAACACAATGTTGATGACTGGCTTCAAAAATATAAAAATCACCTACTTGTGGCTGAAAATACTGGCAACTTATCCCTCCAGGATGGACAAATCCTAACTGCCCATCTTTATATTTTTGAGGATGTTTAACATCGTATATAAACTCAGGGACTTTTAAAAATAGAACAGTAGACCATCCTGTACAGTTATGATGGGTGTGAGGAGGATTATATTCCCCTGAAACCATATCATTGATCCAACAACTTATTATTGTAAGATCTTTATGTCCTTGGGGTAATATATTTAATTTCGTGAGATCACTAAAATAATTTGTTATGCACAAACACATTTTTTTATAAACATTCGTGGATTGGAGAGTACCTGTAAACTGTAATTCTGAATTTAATCGTCCTGCTAATCTATGACCAAAAGATGCTAAATTATTTTTTACTTCTTCATATTTTTTATTTAAATCATTTATATCTTTCGTAGAAATACGATACCTATTTATAATTTTTCCTGCTAAAAACTGGCTTTTTTTCATGCCTTAAATATCCCAAAATTAGCTGATATAATCATTCTTTCGTTTTTATTATCATTATAAATTACACCATGTAATAAATTAGATGGAAAAATAATCATTTTTCCTACTTCGGATTTTACAGTATAAACACCTTCAGTTGAAGTAGGGTTAGGGGAATAAAAATCAGTTCCTCCTTCAGAGGTTAGGTAAAGGACACTTGAATAATTTACATGATTTTTTTCATCAAGAGGATAGCAGTGGGTATGCATAGGATGAAAAGAATTATTATTATATAAAGCTGTCCAATATCTATTGAGGGTAAAGTTATACCCTTTATTAGCAAAAAAATTACCTATCATAATCATTAGTTTTTCATATTCTATTATTTTAACTGGATTTTTAAAATCAGTCAAATAATTACCCAATCCTCCTGCTTTGGAATAAATTTTTGATCTTTTTTTTATTTCTTTTTTATTATTTAATACTTCTTCTATAACAGGAGTAATCTCTGTAATTGAAAATTCAATTACTTTAATATTAGTGATAAATAAATTTATATCGTTAATTTTCATAATTTAATATCGTCTATTTTCATGTTTATATTTATGTTTAAATTAATTCTTTGTTTTGTATCTGTTTGACTTATGCTTCTATGCATTATTTCGCCATCAAACATTAATAATTGATTTGCCACAGACGCTATTTTTGTATCATCTTTTAATTCTGTATGTCCATTACATGTATTAACGCTATACAATAAATTTGTATATTCAGAGTTAAACTTAGAAAAATCTCTATGGAGGCCGTGCTTAATGTTACTGTCTCTTTTTGTAAACATATTCATTTTCGCTCTCATTAAAGTTTGTAAAGGAATATCTTTTCCTAATAAACCTAAAATCACTGGTCCAATAAAGTCTTTAAAATGAGGGGACATTACCTTTCCATCCAAAAATAATACATGAGTAAAATAATACTCATCTGAATCATCACCTGTTGCTATAGAATCAGAGAAATACCATGGAAAGTGCTCTCCAGTGCAAGTCTCATACATTAGTTTATGAGTACTTTTATCTAAAAAATTATTTACTATTTTGTACTTCATCTATTTTATCCATGATTTGTTGAGGTGGTATTTCCACGCAATAAGGATATTCAGATCGTAAATTTATATTCTCTTTATATCCAAATCTATCGGGGGAAGTTGTCCCCCAAAGAATAATTCCTTTTTTATCAAAGTGTCTATTAGATCCTATATGATGTAAGGCACTGTCTATGGCAATAAAAAAACTACAGTGTTTTGCTAAGATCATAAAATCTTCTCTCGTTTTAAAGAGAGGAGATCCTCCTTGATCATTTATTTTAGTTTCACCTATAAATTCTTCTCTTTCATTATTATGTCCGAAGATAATAAAAAGGTATTGGGGAAATTTTTCTTGTAAAAGATTAATGAGTTCTTGACCATGCCTATAGTTTCTACCCAAATTAGAACGATCATAGGTACTTCCCTCTATTCCTTGCCCCCCAGTAAATTGTAATAAAATAAAATTATTTAATCCTTGAATATGTGGAAGAAGTATTTTCTCTCTTCTTGTATTAACATTGAAAGCAGGGCGTAAATCATTTACTTTGATTTTATATTGATTAGCCCATTCTTCCACAACATGATTGTTTCCTTTTAAAAAAGAACTTTTATAGGGATCATGAAAAAAAATTTCATCATATTTCTCGAAAAATATTTGATAAGTATCAAAAAAAACTTCATCAACCCTTAATCTAGAATCTGCTACTTGAGGACAAAACTTAAATAATTCAGGATAACCTGAACTAATTACTAATCTTTGATTATATTTATTTACAAGTTCTTCAAAAAGAGATGTGAATTGTAGGTGTTTTCCTACTCCTCCCTCAATGCAATGCAAGTTAGGCCTCACTTAATAATCTTCCCTTTTTTCCATATATTGAACCACCAAATTAGCGGCGTAAGTTATTCTAGTTTGATCAGATAAATTAGGAGTAACACCATGCGTTAAATTTCCATTAAACATAAGGACAGTCCCATTTTTTACATTTACTTCTCTTACGTTGTTGCAACGTGTATGATTTTTTTCTTTCTTTTCTAATGAATAACAATTGTTTTTTGAAAATAAAAACTTGGCTCCTGTATCCTCTACATCTATAAAATAGACCAGTGATAAATGAACTCCATGATTGTGGGGAGTTGTATAGTTATCTTTATTGTACCAATTGAGCCAACATTCTTCTATTTTTATTAGAGGAGCATCAAAATCTTCTTTTTTAATGAAATCCTCAACTATTTTTATTAGATCCTTAGTTAAAGATAGAACCGCTGGGTATCTATAATGAGAATCCCAGGGTGTTCTTTTAGCCTTCACATTGCAAGCTTCATCAAGAACTGTTGAGTGTTTATGAATGTCTTTATTTTCCTCCACAAGAATAATATTTTTAATTTCTTTGCTCCAATGCTCATGATTAGGCATCATAAAAGAGTAAGCCTCTTCTATAAAAATAGTGTGTTTTTCAATATTAATCATTGTTTAATACACATTGAAATGCAATAGAAATTCTCATAATAGGGCATATTCTAGAAACTGGAGCCCCTCTGTGTGGTAAATAAGAATAAAAAACTGCTGCTCTGTTAGGCATAGGAAAAACACCTCCCGTAACTCTTGAGTGAGATATATCATAAAGGAGAAGCTCTCCACCCCATGCAACTTCCCATCTATCATGTAAGAAAAACACAATGGTTATATTTTTTGAATATGTCACCTGATCGTCTCTGTGTACTGTTTGATCAGAAAGAGGGGGACCACCATTTAAAAATATTCTTCCCAGTTTATTGTTATAATTTTTTTCAACATCAAGTTTAGAATTAATACTATTCCAAAGATTATACATAATATTAGATTCATTAAATTTATCTTCGGATATTAATTTATTAACTTCACCACAATAAATAGGTGCGCTAAATCCTACATTTAAATCCTGGCCAGTAGACATATTAGAAAAACTCCAAATATCTTTATTTACTTCTTGGTGAGCCATTTTAAATATTTCAGTAGGAACAACATTATCCATTATTGTTATCATTCTTTCTCCTGCCTCTTTATATCATAATTTCTTTGTCAACCAAACAATTATCATTTTTAATTTTAATCCTGTTGCTTTCAATAAAAATATGTTTACAGTAGGTTCCCACCACAAGTCACAATCACAGGAGAATAAAATGGAAAATCAGGAAATATTGAAGGCTATAGCTGTCCTCGCTGATAAGGTGGGCCGCTATCATGAGCGCCTAATGGCACTAGAGAGAGACAACAAAAGATTAGAGGATGATTTATCGACACATAAAAAGGGATGCTCGTGCCAAGATACTTCCAAGGAAACCATCATGTTGGCTGGAGTAGCAACAACTATTGGTACGTCTGATGAAATTGAGTGTGAAGCTTGTAGTGCTTAATTATTATCGCTTGCGCCTACCATATCGGCTAAAGACGGGGCAAATATTTTAACATCACGTCTAATATGTTCTTCTTTTGTGGCTGTACCAGGATCAGATACATCATTAGAAGCATGTTCTTCTGAATCATATTCTTGATTTGTTTCCGTATTAATAATTGTAGTTTCTGAACGACACCTTATATGAGGAACCATGCGACCATCACCAGCATCAATTTCTCCTAAGACTTTTGCTTCTTCTATGATTTTAGCCATTTAATCTCCTTTTTAATTCCAAATTAAAACTTAACACAATTCTTTCTTCTGTTGAATTGTTTTTTTCTACTTCATGTGAAAGCCATGAGGGAAATAAAATCAAGTCATTAGGCTTGGGTGCCCATGAAACACGGTTACTGACATGGATACTTTCTTCAGGTTTCTTAGGGGGAAGAAGGACTTCGCTTTGAGGTCGAGGATCCCAAAAAACTAAAGGCCCACTATCTTTAGGTACTTGTAAATAAAAGACGCCTGAGAGATAATTAAAAGGGTGTGTATGTAGTTTATTACTGCTTCCTGGACCATTGACCACGGCCCACATCCCGCTTATTTCAGGTATAAGGTGATCCTCTACCGCTAAATGGTTCATAGCTTCTTGGCTAAGATTAATTATTTTAGATTTTAGGATTGAAAAACGACTGTCCTCATGCAATTCATCTTGACTGTGCCATCCACCCTCATTGGTCTTTTCCATTCCAGTTGGATCTTTCTCTTTAATCTTTTGTATAACTTTAATAAGTTTCTCATATCCTTTTAAATTTATAGAAAAGACAGGGGTAATAAATAAAGAATGTAAATCGATTACAGGTCTCCTTTTGTTATTTCTAATATACTTAAAGTTATGTGAAGTTCATTGGCAGCGTTTGCTGTAATTTTAATTAGATCTGATTCTTCTAAAACTAAAGGCTGTGATAAAACTTCATAGGTAGTATCAGTAGTAATAGTCTTATCATTGGTAATTTTATAGGTTGCCGAAGCACTATCGTCAGTCCATTCTATGGTATACTCTGTGGTGTTCCCAGAATCATTACATATAATAATTGATTTAATTACTGCTGTAGTTGGAAAAACAGGAGCTGTTCCCGTGACACCAGGAGATGCACTTGGAACAGTATAAATCGTTGTGGGATCAGTTGTGGTTAAATCAACGCCAGCATTTCTAAATGTATCAGCCAAGGTACCAACTCCTTCCGCCCGATTTATCTTCTATGTCTTGAGCATAAGAAGTATTGAGAGTCAGAATTAATTGTTCGAGTAGTCTAATGATTTGATCAATTTGTGATTGCTCATATTGGGGAGTGGCATTTGGTAATCTGGTAATTGTTATTTTAGCCATTATCTTCTTCCGTCTGGTCTAAGCTGTAGTTTCATTGAACCAAGTCTCCAATTTGTTTCGTCTACTGTATCGGTTACAAAATTCAATTTTACTGATCGTCCCCTCCCTCTTACATTAATTTTTGTGGTTGTGCTACTTACATTTCCTGAAGTTGTTTGACTTGTAGTGGATTGAGGGTAATCTTCCAAAGTTAATGTAACTGCTACATCATTAGCTAAATCTGTAAAATCTGGAACAAACTTACTCACGGACATAAACTGATCCCCATCTGCAATCTCAATAGAACCTGAAGTAAGAGATGCTGAAAGAGCTGTTCCGTCTGCTTGGTTGTTGCCTTTTTCTTGATTATAAATATAAGAAGCGCCAGCCGTGACTCCATAAGGAGTATCGGAAACTCCCGAACTTGTTGTTGCATTAGCAGTTACACTTGTATCATATTCAGTAGCTATAGGATTTTCAAAAGTATAATTTCCCAGATAAGTAGTTCTTCCTAAAGTAGAAGTATACCAAGTTCCTTCAAGATAATTATAAACAACCAGTCTATCAATCTGCGTTGCACTTGATGAAGGATAATACCACATGATTTCATTAAATTCAGGGTTAACACCGCAAGCAATATCATTTTTATTTGTAAAGCTTATATCATCATATATATAGTCTTGTACTGAACACGGCATTTTTTTAACAACACCATCATACATATAGAATGCATCATCACCCATCCAAAAAGCTTTACCATTAATATCAATAGCTGCGTGTTGGGCTATTAAACCGCAATTCGCTCCTAGTTGACGTTGACCAAATGTAAAGGGCGTTCCTACAAATTGAACACCATGTAAGGATTGATCAGTCCATACTAAGATTTGACCTGTTGATCTTACTGCTCCCACGATACGTGAACCATCTGCAATACGAAGAGATCCTGCTTCATTGGTAGCCGTAGCTGCCCATTCAGTTAAACTTTCTCTATCAGAAAATCTAAAAAATAAATCATCTTGTGTAGCTGAATCAGTAACTGTGGTACAAGTACCGAATAAAAATAAATGTCGAGTATCAGATGATACTAAAGAAAAACGAGAAGCTACCGGTGCTGTCGCACCAAGGCTCACGGCCCTAGTTGATACACCACTTGAAGTATCCCATTTATAGACACCTCCATTTAAAACAGTGGCAACAAGATCTTCTCCAAAATTATCCAATGACCATTGACGAGCAGCGATAGTTACGCTTGATGAAGACCGAGCTGTTCCCCAGGTACTGAGACCCCATGTTAAAACACCCCATCCATAACCAAAAGTTGATGTAGATGGTCCATTATTAATTTGATAATTTGCCGTTACCGATCCTCCACCTGCAGCTGTAGTCCCTGTTGCATTTGAATCATATGTTATAGTGTAGCTGTTTGCATCTACAACAGTGGTTATTTCAAACTCATTATTAAATTCGATTCCATCTACAACATTGTTAGTAGTGCTATCATCAAATGTAACAAAATCCCCTGCATTTGCTCCATGAGTGGCATCCGTTACCGTCACAATTGGTGACCCACTTGTCGTTGCAAAAGGATTTGTTAAGGAAGCTGTTTCTCGAATAGGGGTAATATCATAAACAGCGCTCCCCTCTACTATATATAATTTTCTATCGGTTCCCAAAGCAAGATATCGGGTGCCATTAAGGCTAACCCAGGAATGTGTATCACGGACCACGCCAATAAGGGATTCATTAGGATTTGGAAAATACTCCCACCCTCTCCAACGTTCTGGTTTTCCATAATGAAATCTTACTAATTGAGAGTCAATGTAACGTCGATCATCTCCTGCTGCGTAAGGAGAATCTTGCTTGTCTACTCCAGGTTGAAATTTTAAATCAGTTAATTGCATGAAGAGACATACTAAATTATTTCTTCTTTTGTGGCAAGAATTGAGTGCCTACATTTCCTTTAAAGGCATACGTACCATAATGATTTAATCCACTTACTATATCCGCATAAACTTTTCCGCCTATTTTTTGCCATAAACGACAAAATGCATAGTCCTCTGATAAGTATCTCTTGGTTTCAGGCTCAATTATAGTATCAAAAAAAGCATAGTTCCAATCAGACGTATCGTGATATTTAAATGTTTTATCGTGGGGATCTCCTAAATGTTGATCAGATTTAAATTTTAATTCAGGATAAGCTTTTGCCATTTTTTCAAAGACGGATCTTTTAATCAACATAAATCCTGTAGCGCCGTCTAATACTTCTATAAAACCATTTTTTACTTCAACATGTTCAGGGTTTTTTACATTTAAATTATATTGTAAGGCCGCCGCTTGTAGTTCATTCAAAGATATATCAGGATTATCTGTCATTCTTTTTTTTACCTTACGCCAGTCAATAGCTTTGCGGGGATAAACTCCTGTTACTACCTCTTCATCAAGCTCTAACATTCTAAAAATTGTCTTTTCATTAAATCCAATATCCGCATCAATAAATAATAAATGCGTGTAGAGAGCTGGATCATCCATAAATAATTGCACAAGGGTATTACGAGCCCGTGTTATAAGAGACTCATTACCAATAGTTCCGAACTGTAATTGAATACCATGTTTGGGAGCTTCATTCACTAACCGTAAAGCACTTTTAAAATAATCAGCTGTAATCATTCCTCCATAACAAGGAGTGCCGATAAATATTTTAAGGGCCATTTTTTAATAAACCCATGTAATAACAGCGTGCCTATCGCCTTCTGAAACAGGCGTAATAGCATGAGGGAAACAAAAGTTACTTGGAAATACTACTGCACTGCCTGCTTTCTTAAGCACGGTATATTCTCCTTCAAAAAATCTAAAGTCCCCTCCTGTATAATTATCATTAAGGATTAAAGAACACGTCAATATACGTGGTTTACTAAACTGAGAATGATCAACATGATCCTTATACTCTTGGGATTGAGAACCCATGTAAAGAACATGATCATAGCCGCTGCTCTCTAATTTCATAGAATCAAAAAACCTAAACTCCTTAATATATAATTTAAAAACATTTAAAAAAATTTTAGAAACTTCATCATTAAATTTTTCTTCGAGTTTCTTAATGTAACAATTACGGGCCACGCTTTGTTTCCCTCCTCCCGTAGTGGCAGGATAGAACTTTAAATCAGGCTGGGTAATAATACTATTGCACAACTCAAGAGGAATAATGTTAGGATATTTTTTAATATAGTTTTTAGTAAATTTATACTTCACTGTAGCTCACTACTAAGTATTCAATTTTTTTTATCCATCCTTTGGGAATAGCAATTGCGCCGCCACCATGATTGTCATCTTTATCCCTGCACCATGATCTCATGATTACAACTTTTTTTTCATTATTCACCACAAGCCATCCTACTTCTTGACACACAGCTATAGGGGCCTGAAGAATGTCTTTTGCAGGAAGCCACCCTGTTTCCATATCACGGGCATCTAACCACGTCACACGGACCATGGGAGTCTTCTCTATATCAATCATTTTTTCTTATAAAATTCTTTTCGTCTAGCTGTCTCCGCATTTCCTACTAGAGGATCTCCCTCTTTCTTTATTAATTGTAGATTAAAAGATACCGATCGTCGTTCTTCATTAGGGGTTCGAAAAGGATACACGCCGTGAGCAAGCCAATTGGGAAATAAAAAAATGTCTCCAACCTTTGGCGATTGCTGGAACTTATGACCACTAAATGTAGCGGCTTGTCCATTAAACCAACAGATATCTCCTACCGTTGGATAATGATCTTCCTTTGCATATTCTTTTGGTAAACTTGGAGGAACACGTAAATATAAAACTCCCGAGAGTTGTCCTTCATGAATATGAAAAGGATTAAAGTCTCCTGCGTATTGCGCTACCACCCACATTGATTCAATAACCATCTTACCTACAAACTCAGGACTAATTGTTTCATTTGCCGGAGGAATAGAGATATAAGATTTAACCATTTCACCTATAAAACTTACCATGGGTAAAAATTCAGAGCTCCCCATCCACTCAGGATCAAACCTAACTTCTTTTTTTACATTGCCCGCAAGGTTTGGTGCGTGATCAAATTTTTTAGAAAACTCTTTGTCAGCAAGCATGTCCGATGATTTATCATCCATAAGTTTAACTAAAGATTCAGACAGTTTACCTCTAATTATAGTGGGACCAAAAGGTCTAATAGCTTCAAAATGTAATGGTGGTTCTTTATCTTTTCTTATTTGTTTTTTTGCTGGCTTCATTAAATTTCCTTAAGTTCTCTTGTACAAATTTCCATTCATCCTTCTTTAAAGGTCGACCTGCAGAGGGATAGGAAGGAACATAAATTACTTTAGGCTGTTTCTCTTTCTCCTTCACCATAATATCCTTGTCATATAACAATAATTTCCATATAAATAAAGTATTAAATTGGCCTATGGTTCAAGTTTTGCCTCCTTGCTACATTGATAAAATGCAATACAAGGAGATAAATGAAGAAGCTTAAACTAGTTGAGGGCGGATTAGCTGACTTTCAAGGTGCTATCGATGCTCTTAAAGATTTCGGACGATATGAAGATGATACTTTAGCTCATGTAGCAACAGGGGAAACTATCATACCCATGGAGGTATTTGATAAGAACCCGAAATTACGTGATCAAGTATTTAAATCTATGGCTGATCTAGGAATAGATCCAACTCAATATATTGTAGGAAGTAATTTTAATTCTATTAACCCGGTTACAGGGCAGCCGGAATTCTTTCTTAAAAAATTATTTAAAAAATTAAAAAAATATGCGCCCATTATTTTACCGATTGCCGCTTCCTTTATTCCAGGAGTGGGTCCACTAGCGATGGCAGCAGCAGGTTTTGGTGGGGGTAAATTAGCAGGTCAAGATACAAAGCAAGCTATTATGTCAGGTATTATGGCAGGGCTTGGTGGTAAAATGGCGGGAGGTACAGCAGCAGCACAAGCTGGTCAAGCAGCCGGTGCTAAGTCTTTAGGAAGTTCAATATTCAAAGGTATATCAGAAGAAGGAATAGGAAGTTTATTTAGAGCCGCAGCGAAAGACGCAGCTCTTAATCCAGGTGGTGGAGGATCACAAGTTATGGAAAGATTACAAGCTGGTTCTTTTGGTGGTGGAGAAGACCAACTATGGTCCAGTAAATTGAATAAAGGACTTACTGGCGATGGCGGTGCAAAACAACTTTTGTTCAATAAACCAAAAGAAACAAGTTATATAAATAAAGCATTAAACTTATTTAGAAAAGGCGGTGAATCAGGCGCTGATTTTAGTATGCCTAGAATTTATGCAGCGATGATGGCAGCGGGAACAATTCCTGGATTACTTGGAGGAGAAAAAGAGGAAGAATACGTAGATACAAATGTATATCCAGGTGACTTTGGACAATTACGTCACTTAGCTGCAGCCAATACATATAGTCCAGGCTCTAATATTGTCCCTTTTAGTTTAGCTAAAGGTGGTATAGTTAATTTAAAAGAAGGCGGGTTTCCTTATGCCACTGCTAAGAGAGCAGAAGGAGGAGTCACGGGTCCCGGAACAGGAACCAGTGATGATGTACCGGCTTACTTAAGTGATGGCGAATTTGTTGTAACAGCGAAAGCTGTAAAAAATGCAGGCGGACAACGGCCTATGTATGAAATGATGGATCATTTAGAAAAAGGTGGTAAACTGTCAATGAAATCGAGAGGTAAATAATAATGGTAGAACAAACAGAACAAACAGTAAGACAGGCTCCTTATATTGAAGAGCGTTCGGAACAATTATTAGCATCAGTCTTTGGTGATCCTAATGCTGAAAGATTTAAAGATGATCAAGG
>VTLG01014263.1_pt1 | contig 13119 bp, 17 predicted proteins | sample 4694571 | NCBI WGS metagenome assembly VTLG01 (sample SAMN12604809, study PRJNA352737) | marine metagenome | biome: ENVO:00000447; feature: ENVO:00000209|ENVO:00000569|ENVO:01000036; material: ENVO:00002151; isolation source: viral sequences binned using virsorter ... | reverse complement strand
TTATATTCGCCCTCCCGGTATAAAATCTACATAGAATCCCGATACAGTATACCCCTCACTTGTACCATTACTTCTAATTTTAAAATTACTTGTAAATCCACTACCTGTTAAATTTGTTTTTTGTTGTGGAAAAACTGTTGCTCCAAATACCGCAGTACCAAATACTGCTGTACCAAATACTGCTGGGTTTGATAATGAACCCATTGATATTTCTGCTGGTTGTGGAACATTATTATCTTCAAAGTCATAACGACAAAGAAGTTTTAAGTTATCATTTGTTCCTTCTGACCTTATACTTGTTTTAATATAGTATAAAGTTTTTCGTACACCCGAATCTCCATAATCCATATCTGGAGTTTTGTAAATAGATACAATATTATTTCCTCCAAAATTGTTTCCGGTATCATGGCTATATACATAACCATCAGTTGAAGCATGATATAAAACTTCTGAATCATTTTCATCTGTACCAGAATGAACTCTACGAGCTGGAATACCTTTTGTTTCACTCCATTCGTAAACTGCTGCTCCAGTAGAAGATATTTTAAATGTTCCTATTAATCCTTTTTGTGTTGCGTCTGCTTTTGTTGAATTGTAATAATATAATCTGTATTGACTTTTTTCTCTAACAACAAGACTTGAGAAAGTAATGTTTGTTAAATTTGGAAGTACATCATCTCTAAAGATTGGTAGAATTTTTCTACTAATAGAACTTAATTCTATATCATCAATACGAGCTGTACCTGCAATAGTTCTTAAACCATCTGGTGCTAAGAATACTAAGTCACCACCAATCTCTTGAACTGTATTACCATCTAATGTTCCTATATTTTTTGTAACAGATGATAAAACTACTGTACTATCTAATCCAGATAATTGATAAATACTATCTTTACAAAAAATAATTAATTTATTACGAAAAGGTTTTATTGCTCTTATCTGGTCTCCAACATCAATTGTTCCTGCACTTGACCCAGTAAAATCTTCTGGTATTAATCTTGTGCTATATGCAACTACTTGTGGGTTATCAGATTGTCCTGCTACTACTAATCTTTCTCCAAAGATTGTACAAAGTGATGGGTCGGAAGGAGCTGACCTTGCTTCAATTTCTTTAAATGCATAAGTATATGTACTTCCAGAAATTGTAATTTTAAGTTGTGCAATTTCATTTACACCATCAGTAATAAATAATTCTCCGTATTGTGATTCACCTTCGTATAAAGCAAATTGAACATTACTTTGACTTGTTCTTGCTACTGCTGATGCACTAGATAATTGTGCTGCACTTGCACCATTTTTATAAATTGTTTGACTTGAAGCTGTTGCTGCAAAATTTTCATCAACTGTCATTGATGTATTACTTGCTACAGAAAGAACATTATATTCTTCTCCATTAACTCTAATATCATCACCTGCCGCAAACTCTGAACTAAAAGATGTACTTGTTCCTGTTATTGTTGCTGAACCTGCTGATACTGCTACTGTTCCTGTTTTATCAATATAAGTATTTTTATTTACTTGTGTCCATGTTGAACCATCTGTACTATAATATATATTTGCACCTTGACAAGCTACAACACCTTTAGCATATCTAAAGATACCTTCAACATTATTTGTAGTACCATTAGGTTGATTACTTCCAAATTTTGTAAAGCCACTTACTCTTCTATAACCACCATGAATAGATGATTCAAAGTTTTGTAATTCTGTTGCTACACCCGGAGTTCTAAATAAAGTATGAGTTGTTCCTACTTTATCTAATCCACCTTCACATATTACTGATACACCTTGTTCTGCCATTTAACAATTCCATTTTTTTCTTGACCAGTAGTTAGCCGAAGTTTTATCTTTTGTTCCTTTTATACCACCAGACCTAGCACAATAAGATTTTTTTCTATTGGGTTGGTCTTTTTTAATTGACATATTAGGGTCTCCAAAATTTACTTTAATAACTTTACCTTTAGCATTTTTTACAAATACTTTAAATTTTTTTACATCTCCTCTTGTTGGTTTATTAAGAGTAACTTTTTTACCTTGATACTCTGCCATGTTAAACTACTGCTGTTCTATCATCCCCCATTGTATCTGGGAATGGTTCAATTAATTGTTCTCTCATAGTTCTTAAACCTTTTTTATATTCTTGGTCTGCTAATTGTGCTTGAGAAATATTATCTTTAAATTGATGTATATAGTATCTTGCTCTTGCTAATAAAACTGTTGTATATTGTTGTGGAAATACTACTGTATCGCCATGAGCTGTTAATTCTGTTGGTTGACTATAAGCAAAGAAATAAATTCTGTACACACCATCTGGTATTGGAGATAATCCAAACTTATCATTCTTTGGACTACGAATTATTCTTAATGGTATACCATAACTTTGAGCATCACTCTTATCTGTTGCTTCTGAAATAGCAAAATGTTTATTCCAATATTCTACTGTTACTGGATGTAACTTTCTAATTTCATATGGTGAAGATTTTCCACTTACACCTTCTTCGGTTAATGTTATATTATTAAAATCAATATGACCATACCATGTTGTTGCATTACTTGTTCCACTTCTAAAATTATACCATCTAGTTCCAGATGTGGTTTCAATATAAGCATTACCATAATAATCATTTGATGGGTCTCCTACTGCTAAGAAACTCCACTTATCTTCTGCATTACAAATATCAAAATAAGCTCTGTTAATTTGGTCTTTAATTAATTTTTGTATACCTGTAGCACCACTAGCAAAATTAACTGTTGTTAATTCAACTTCATTTAATTCTCTAATAATAGTATTAGTTAAATCTAAATATGTACGGAATGGTGCTGCCATTTTTAAACTCTTTTATTAATTACCTTGAGCTGCTGTTTTAAGATTAGGTACTGTACTGTCTGGGTATAGTTTAGTATCACCCGGAGTTCCCATATCTGCTCTATCACAAGCTCTTCTCAAATCTGCTTTATAATAACTTCTTGGATATTTGTCTTTTCCATGGTCGACAGATGCAACATTATCACCTTCCATAACACTTGGTTGATGTCTAGTGATTACATCTTCGGCACTAAATCCTTTTTTTACATTTGGCATTTTATTTTCCTCGTTTATATGTTAAAGGGGCGAACTCAATGCCGCCCCCTTTAGTTAGTATTAGTCAATTAGATAGAATGCATTAATTAATGCAGTATCTCTAAGAACTTGTCTTCCATATACATGAAGCCCTCTAACGATGTCACCAAAAGTGTCATGGTCTCTAAGAGTTTCAATGTTAAGGATAGATTGTGCAGTTGCTGTAGAGCTGATATGACCAGCCATACATTTACCAGTTGCGTTAGAAGTAGATGCAATGTTATTAGTTTTATACATTTTAAAACCTCTAATCATTCCACTTGCTACTAGACCATTTCTTACTCCACCATCACCTTGGTTATAGTCTGATGTCATAAGTTTAGAGTCTTCTGCCGCTAGTTCTTCATAGAATCTAGGGTCAGCTAACATCCAACGACCTTCTTCCGGTATATTTTGCTCATCTAAAAGTCTTGCATATCTTGACATAAGAGCTAATGGAGTAATTTCTCCAGAGCCGTATCCTAAGTCAACTGAGTTAGTTGCATGACCTAAAGTTGAGTCAGCAGTTGAACTGTCTGAACCGATTACATGGTCTGGTCCAGAAGATGAAGTGCCGCTAAACATAGCCGCAATTACTTCTGAATCCATAGTGTCTTTAAGTGTGTAAGCCGCACTTGACGCACCTACTGAAGCCCAATTAATGTGTGACATTTTTTCCTCGATGTCATCAATAATAAACTTGAATGAGTTTGCTTTATCAATAACAAGAGAAACTTCTTGGTCTCCAAGGTACTGCTTAGTTGTTGAAGCTGCACGAGTATATGCTGCAACAGTTACACTTGGTTCTTTAATGATTTTAACAGTATCGCCAAAAGCACTAATTTCACCAGCATAATCTGTATTAGTTATCGCTTCAATGACAGATGTTTTTCTAAAGAAGTTTTGTATCTTCTTCGAAAAAATTTCAGGGACCCAAAATTCATTGGTTTGACCCGAAGTTCCGACATTAAAGTTCGAACTACCCGCACCACCAGCATTTTGTAATGTTCCCATTACTTCCTCCTTGTAGTTAAAGTTAGTTGTTTAATGTGATACAGCTTCTATCTTTTATCGTTGTTTTTAAATTGTCGGATTGCCCGAACCGCCATAGTTTTTGCCCATGTCATTTACGACACGACCTTCCCTAGCCGCTTCTTCAATGGCTTTCTCGTTCTTTGCAAACTCTGATTGAGACATAGCTGCTATTTGAGAACGAGTCCAAATTTTCCTCGTACCATATCCAATGTCTTTACTGTTAGTTACCTTTACCATTTCTGATGCAGGTACAGTATCACCAGATACTTCTGATTTATTTTTAGACTTGCCGGTATCCTGTTTGAAAAGGTCAATTGCTCGAGACGCTAATTCTGCGTCAGCATTGTTTCCATAGACCCACTTCTTAATATCTTCCGGTTGACTATTAGCCCAATTATGAAAATCATCTGACTCTCGAATTTCTTCAAAGTCTGGATGTAATCTCGCTAATCGTGCTTCAGCTTTTTCTTTAGAAATAGATTGATTTAATTTTTTAAGAGAGTTAATCTCTTCTTTTAAATCTTCTGCTTCCTTAGACGCTTGAAGATGTGAGACTGATTCAACTACACCATAAACATCGGGATATTCTTTTTTAAATGCAGCAATTTCTTCCGGACTTTTTGGAGCTTTATATTTAGGTCTATTCGACTTAACTTCAGCTAAAAGTTCTTCTTCTCTTGCTTTAAAAGAATTAACACGACCATCATAATGTTTCTTGAGGTCATCATATCTTTTTTTGTAATCAACCTTCGTATAAGGTTTGTCTTCTGGGGCTGGTTCTTCTGGAGTGTCCTCTTGTTTTTCCATTGTATCTACTACAACTTTAGGAGGGTCTTTCTTAACCGCCATTGTGTTTGCATCAGCAAACGGCTTCTTTGCTGCTTCATCCATTGCATCATAATCAAGATAATCTTTTTTCATGTTGTATGGATTTGGCTCTTGCTCTTTTGTTTTCTGAGAAGTGGCTTTACTTCCTAGTAAAGTGTTCTCACTACTATCTACCATTTTTATCACCTTTCTTGTTATTGGGGTCTTGCTTAATTGCAAGAGTAGCCGAGTAGAGTGCCTAGGTGATTGCCCGGGTGGCTCTACTTTTTATAATGACTAGCAGACATAAGTCCACCTTTAGCCATCATGGGTTCACTCATCATTTGATTTTGTTCTTGAATGCCCATACCATTATCATAATCCGATTCTGCTTTTGCCATCATGTTACGAAGTTTATCTACACCTAATTGCTTAACTGCTTTAGCTGTAAAGACAAACTCACCATCTGATAACATAGCTGGAATCGAATCTGAAGTTCCTGTTCCCGGTCCATCGACTTCGCCTTCACCGGTAAATTCTTTCATAGTCATCTTAGAAATAATATCCATTAATTGTGGATACTGTTCTAAAGCTGCTTCTAAAACTTGTTCTTCATCTGAAGTTAATACGGAAGTATCTATGTTTGCTTCAACTTCCATTTCTGGTTCTTCACCTTCAACTTCACTTGGAGTCATCATAGACTCTACTTGCATATTAACATCTTCTTTTAATTCTGGAATTTCCATTGGAGCTTCTTCTTCTACAGGTCCACCTTCTTGGTATGCTCTGTATTCTGGTTGCTCATAGTATCTACTAAATCTAGGGTCAAGCAAAGGGTCAGTTGGCATAATACCACCTGTTGCTGCTTTCTGTCTAATATTTTGTTTGTTCATAGTAATTTTATTATACATATTTTCCCCTATTCTAGTTTTAATTTCTGATGGTTTTTTTCCTTCTCTTACCATCAAATGATAAATATTTAATGCTTGATTGTATTGTTTAGTATCTGCATCAACAACTTCACCTTCAGCATATCTTGACCTTGTTGGGTCAAACATTCTAAGAGGTAATCCTTCTCTAGCTGCTTGAGGTGTATTAACATCATAAGGACTAAGTGTTGGTACAGTATCAGAAGCTGGAGTTAAAAAGTCTCCTTGTTTTTTATATAAGTTTCCTGTTGCCATTTAATAAAAATCCTTTGCACTAGATTTCTTTTTAGGTGAATCTTTTTTTGGTTTTTCTTTTTTAACTTCTGGTTTAGTAAATATTTTCCACCATGCTGCTACTAATCCATATGGGTCATCATGTGGATAGCCAATACAATTTAATTCTTTTTCTTTTTTTATCATTAATCTATTTCCGATTTTAATTCATGCTGACAATTACCACAAGAGCAATTCCCACCACAGCAAGAACCACCATTAGAACAATGACACTCATGTCCACATATTACACAAGGAGACAATTATCTTCCTCTCTTTTTCATATATCCACCTTTAGCACCTACTGGTCTTTTACTACTAAGTTTAATACCTTTTGCTGTATTCATATTTGAAGAAGGAGAACCTTTAAAATTTGATGGTATTATTTTTATAGGACCGGTATAGTTACCAAACCCCGGTATATTAATTGTTTTAACTTCTATTTTTTTATATGATTGACCACCCATAATTAAACTTCCTTTCCATGTTTATCTTTGTATACATAACCGCCATCTTTAAAAGATAACTCTTGTATTCTAGCAGATGTTGATTTACCTTTTGTAATAGGTTCTTTATAACCTTTCCAAGATGTAGGATATTTTTTAACCCATACATCTCCTCGTTTAACCCATACAAAATTATCTATATTGCCCATATTACTTCTCCCTATATGACTTGATTGTTTCCGGCAGATGGATTAACTGCTCCAGTAAATTCCATTTCCCCTGTTTGCGGAACACCTCCTGTTCCGATTGTGCCATCGCCAACTCCCGAGCCGTCAACTGCTGGAGTTTGGTTAGGTACTCCTTGAGGTCCTGCCACTCCGGCTTCACCACCAAGGTCTGTAGTTTCTGTAGGTCCTTGTTGTCTAGCATTTTGTAATCCTATTATCTTTGCATAAATTTCTGCTTCATTAGGGTCATTGATTATTGCTTCTGGGTCAAGGTCTAATGTATAAGCAAGTTCTTTTATTAGTTCTGGTATTTTAACAAATGGGGCTATAGCAGGGTTTTGTACACTCTGCAAGAACATAGTTAGTCTTTGCGACCTTACTTCTTTCTGCATAAGAGAAGAAGTTCCAGTTGCTTTAACTTCTAAGTCACCTTCAATATTTAAATCACCTTGATAAAACTGCATATTCCATTGGAAGTATGCTTCGCCTAAAGGTCTCAACAAGAAATCATCTAAATTCTTTATAACAGTTTTAATATTTAAATTAGCAGCACTAAGTAACATTGACATACCAGAAGCTGTTCGTGTCATACTTTGAACACCTGTCTGTCCATGTGAGTATGATGGTATACCTGTTGACTCATCTGCCAACTGTCTAAACTTATCAAACATCATCATGTTTTCAGTTGATGTGTTTGGAAACTTTAATCCATGTATAGCTTGACCCGGCATTCCTGCTTGTCGTCTAAATATCTTGCCCGGATATATGTCCATGCTTTGTCCTGCAACTAATGCTGACTCGTCAACATCAAATACAAGTGAACCAGATAAAGCTAAGTTATCAATAGCCATTCTTGCATGACCATTCATAATTTGTTGTGCGTCATCCATATTTTCTGGTACACCAATACCAAAGAAACTATATGGATTTTTTTCGTAAGGAAATGCTTGATAAGGTAAGCGATAAGGTTTAAATGGATTCATTACCATTCTAAGAACTCTATCCGCAGTTACCCACGCATTAATTTGAAACTCATTTTCTTCTTCCATTCCTTCTGGAATTTTTAATTGTGAGTCTTCTAAAATTTTTCTATCAACAATACCCCAGTATTCTAATACTTCATAACGAGCATTGTCTGCTTGATAGTCACTATCTTCTAATTCTATTTGAGATTCAAAAGTTCTTTTCTTATAGTTAGGACCATCGTTTAATGTTTCAAGAATTTCTTCTTTATTAAAAAATGGTCTGTCAGCTAAATCTCGTAATTGGTTTCTATTTAATTTATGTCTATGAATTACATATTCAGCGTCATCTAAACTTTTAGCATTTGGGTCTGGGTAAAAATCCCAACAGCTTACAAATTCTATTCTAGGAACTCTTGTTGTTTCTGGACTATAATTTCTTTCGTCACTTCCTTCTTCTTTATTCCATTTATGTAAAGTTTTATTAAAAGTAAAAGGACCTTTAATAATACCTGTACCAAGAAGAACTGATTCAAAAACAGAACTTCTTAATTCTTGTGAACCATTTGATTCATCTATTTCATCATGGATTAATTTTTCCATGCGTCTTGCAATCTTTGAAGCAGGTTTAATCTGTGCCATTTCCGGCATTGGAGCTGGACCTTCTTGAATTGCTTCATCACCTAGTTCTTTATCTAATGAACCAAGTATATCTTTCTTACCAGTTAAATCATTAAATGTTGTTCCGGGTTTAAGAGTTTTCCCATCTCCTTCAAAACCAAGTGGAGACTGTTCCGGTTGTTCTGAGAAGGGGGTCGAGGAAAGACCATTACCGGGTCTATAGTTTAAATTACCTTCTATAGATGGGGATGACTCTTGAAGATTGTCACCCATTTGCTCCTTTAGGGGATTGAGGTGTGCGTATGTTGCTACACCTTCGGGTACTTTAGTTTCTTCAACTGAGATGGGAAACTTATTTGCAGAGAATAGAACATCAATAATCTGTCCATACGCTGCTAATACTTTAGTCTTTGTAACCTTTACAAAAACTTTTGACTTTTCATGTTCTCTAAAATTAACATTCTTATAGTATTTTCCTCTATAGTTATGAAACGCCTGTAGCCATCGTTCCTCGTCATTTCTACGAGACCTTTCACATCCTTCAAATTTATTATAGACAAAACCAGCTAGACGAGTTTCGTCTTGCTTTTGTTCGTCATCTTTTTGTGGTTGTTCTTGTTCTGCCATCATTTCCCCTTATTTATATTATACACCTACTTATGAGGTTTGTCAAGTAATTTCTCAATAAAATATGGTAAAATCCATTTATTATCCCGGAATACCTGTGTCAAGTAATTTGCAAAATTATTTACTACACTTTCTTCGTTTGTATCTCCATTTAATCTTCCACCTTCTAGGGTTTCTCCCGAAGTATAAGCTATTGCATGAAGTATTTCATGGAGTAAAGTATTAGCTTCTTCTATATTTGTAAGATTAGGTTGTATCTCAATCTTATTTTCTCTTTGTAAATACTGCCCATAACAGTCAGTTAAATTATCTTTTTTAAAATTAGGAGAAGTTACATCTATTGTAACATCTGTATATCCTATTTTAATTACTTTATTATTTATCTTCTTTGTCACCATATAGATACTCCTTCTTTGATTGTCTAAAATTATGGGATTTACTTATATCAACATCATCTGGGTCTTGTTTTACCCATTCTCTAAATTGACTTTCTGGTCCGCCCATATCATTTAAACGAAATATCTTTGGTGCAGATAAAATATATTCTACATTTCGTTTCTTTTTATACTTTAACATTTCTTCATAGGATAATGTTAAATCATATACTTCATTTGTTTTTGTATTTCTAAAACTATATACTGGCATTCTTTAATATCCAAATGTAGGGTCTGAAGGTGCAAATCGTTTTATATCTCTCATTTCTGTATATGCCGAAGGAGTTTGTGGTCTTGACATAATTAGATAACGAAGTGCATCATATGCGTGGTCTGATGCTTTTGTATCTACATCTTCTGGTTTATTAGGGTCAACTGGTATACTTTGTAATTCTCTAATAAGATTTACGCAAGTGCTAAATATTTGTAGTCTTGGTCTACCTGTTGTCTTGTTTTGTTTTAATCTTTCGTGAACTTGTATCTTACCTTGTATTCTATTCTTATCTGCTGGTCGAAGCTTATGTCCTGCTCGAACTAAAGTTTCACCTACTGTTGGTCCTCCAGCTCCTGTTCTATTCCATGCTGCATAGTCTAATACACCTTGAATACTTCTTCGTTCTTCTTTTTCGTATTCAATCATCATATTAGATAAGTCTTCACCTGTCAAACCTTTTTTATATAATTCTTTATATATAATTAAAGTTTCATCATCTGGGTCTATTGTTGCCCAAACACAAGCTGATTCTGCTGCATAACCATAGTCAACACCTTTTACTCTCATCCAATGAAGTGGAATTTTAAAAGGTGGTATAACATGAATCTCTGCATCAAATTCTGTAAATGCTGCACCTTCTGAAACATCCCAGTTACCTTCAAGTAATTGTTTTCTTTGTGTTGGAGGTAGCGATGATAACATTTCTTCATATCTACCATCTTCTGATAAGTATGGGTTATCATCTAATCGTGCTGGAATAAACTTTCTTGTTAATCCATCTTTACCTTCAAAGGAAGTATTAGGAGGACTAGCATCAAGGTATCGTTTCTTTACCCAATGTCCACCAACTCCACCCGGATTTGCAGTACACCTGATATAAGTCTTTATTTCTGAATCGGTTGTTCTTAATCGTGATTGCAAATATTGGAGTGGAAACTCTGTAGGGTATTGAGTTAATTCATCAATACCTATCCAACTGTACGCTTGACCTTGGTATCTATAGACATCTGCGTCTCTATCAAGATAACCAAACTCTAATGTAGCTCCAGAAGGAAACTTCCAAACTTTTTCTACTTCTCTAAACTTAGCTCCGGGAAATGCTTTAGTATATAACTCTCTTGATTTATCTATAAGTTCCCTTAACTCTGGCATACTTCTTCTAAGAAGCAACGCCCTATGGCTAGGTCTATGCATAAATCTAAGTGGGTCAACAAGCATGGCATATGATTTACCACCTCCTGCTGCACCTCCGTAGAGAACATCTTGTTCTGAAGCTGCTAGAAAATCTGTTTGAGGTCCTTCGTTTGGTTTAAAAACAATAGACTCTTTGTTTTCTTTTATAAAGTCTCTTACTTTCTTCGGAGCTTTATCAAATTCTTCCTCAGTTATAACTGTATTCTTTGTTGTCTTATCTACTTTTACTGGGTCAACAGCTAATTCAACTTTCTCTAAAACTTCTTTCTTACCTTTATAGCTACCTTTAATTCTTGAAAGTTTATTCTCAAGCTTTCTAATCTCTCGTTCTTTATCAGCTAATTCTTTTCTTGCTTGTATCTTTGCTTTTGTAGCTACACTTGAACGCCTAGGTATACCAGTAGTTCCTTTTGGTCTTCCTGCATTCATGTTATATTCTCTATCAATTTTTTTATATGTTTATAATCTTCTTGATGAAACTTTCTATAGTAATGAAACTTTTTAAATTGTCTTTGTAATTCTATTTTATGTTTTTCTTTATCTTCTTTTGAAATAGCAGTATAGTAATCTTGTGTACCTTTTATAATATTTTCTTTTATTAAAGAAACATCAGACATCGTGTTTATCTAGTAAACCTTTTATTTTATTTCTATCTTTATGTACAAGTTTACGCAGTCCTTCTGCTGATATTTTTCTACCTGTATCGTATTCTAATTGTTCTGCTGCTCCTCTTAGCGACAGAGAACCATTTTTTATGTGTTCCTTTGTTTCCGTTAGAGCTTGTATTTCATTCTCGATGGGTTCTAGGAAACCTTCCACATCTGATTCTCTGTAGCCAAAAGGGATAGTCGAACTTGTTTTACGCTTTAGTGTCACTTATTCCTCTCATTCCGGGAATTTTAAAACTTTCAAATTCAACACAGTATGCGTCTAACATAACTCCTGCTTTGTAGTCTTGTGGTTTTGTTTGGTAAACTTCAAATAATTCATATCTTGCCATTTGACATTCAGCTTCATTTGGATATATAAATCCATTATACTTAACTGAAGGTGCGTTGGGCATTGATATTAATACCAACATAAACCATATATTAATTGTCGTCATCCGTATACTCTCCTTCTATTACAACTTCCTTTTTATCAGGCAATAGAAAGATTCCGCCAGTTACATTATGATTTACATTCAAATGCTCTTTCTTTGAAACACCAACCCTATCTAATAAAGTTTGAGCTGCTTGTAATTTAACATTAGCTTGAGGAATTGGTCTGTCACTCTCCAATACTTCTACTAAACTCTGTGCCGCCTTGGGAGCAGAGTGTGCTAGTATTGTATTGGCAACATCCACTATTTGTTCTTTAAGGGCTTTGACAACTGCATAGTAGCTCGTTTCCTCATATCCAGCAAGTCTAAGAGCTTCTTTTAAGTCGCCCTTTGCTTCACCGCCTAGGGTATCTAAAAACTTTTCTTGCTTTGCTGTAAGCTTTCTGTTTTGATTTGGTTCTACTGTCTTTAAAAAACTCATAATTATTTCTTACCTCTAAGATATTTCTTTTCTGGTTTATAGTTAAAATAATATTTCAATAGTTTTTTTAGTTTTTTAAAGATAGTTCTCATTTTTTTTCTCCCTAATACTATTATACACCTAGTTGACACTTTTGTCAAGTAGTTTTTTTCTCTTGACAAATCTGCATAGAGGTGTATAATATAAGTATACCCTCCGGGGGTACTAACACCTAATATACAGGTATAGATTTATTTAAATTTATTTTATTACTATATAGTTTTTACAAGCTCTGTCATAATCCGACAGGGCTTTTTTTATTTCTATTTACCCCCGACCTATCTAGTTGACACTCTATTGGGCTAATTTTGTATGAGTAAGATATATAACGCCATGCCACCCACCCTGCCACCTGCCCAGCCCTGTTATGTTATAATATAACACTATCAAAATATTACAGAATGTTGCAGACTTTACAGACTTTACAGATTTACATAAATCTAGTTGACAAGTTGTAAAGATTGTAAAGAATAATAAATATATCTTACACAATCTCACATTTTAAAAAATACTTGTTATATCTAGCAAATTTTAATTAATTATTTAAATTTATTCATATTTAAAATTATTTTCAAATAAATCACAATTTGAACATAATTGAGAGAAAATCAATGGTATACTTTCCTCATAGGCAAAAAAATAATTTTTTGTTAAATACAACAAGGAAAAATAAAATGAATGAATATAT
>VTLG01007305.1_pt1 | contig 13120 bp, 21 predicted proteins | sample 4694571 | NCBI WGS metagenome assembly VTLG01 (sample SAMN12604809, study PRJNA352737) | marine metagenome | biome: ENVO:00000447; feature: ENVO:00000209|ENVO:00000569|ENVO:01000036; material: ENVO:00002151; isolation source: viral sequences binned using virsorter ... | reverse complement strand
CTTTTTTCTCTTCCCCATATGTTTTTGAAAAGCTTTATCTTTCCAAGGGACTTTTTTACCGACTTTAGTTTCATATTCTTTCTTAATCATTCCTTCTCTAAACCAATCATTTAAAGATTTTCCTTTGAATGTCATTTGATGTAATTTAGCATTATCATCATACGCCTTGATAGCTTTATTCCAACCGCCCCCATGCTTATTCACCATTTCTTCTACATTTCCATAAGTAAATATTTTGCCACTTTTAGAATCTTTAAATTTAGCTTTTCTCCAATTTTGATCTTTTTTCCAGTTAATTTTTCCGTCCTTACCAGCCAACTCATCTCCATTAACTAATTTAAATCTTCCATTTTGTGTATGAGATTCATATATATTTTTCCAAACTTTTCTTTTGTTTTGTCGACCATGGGGAAAATGAGTTCCTCCGCTTTTATCCAAATGCTTTTCTTGAGCAATATATGAGGCAGCTTTCGTTGTTATATCAGCATCGGTAAGATTTTTATTTTTTAAAAAATCCTTTCCACCTGAAAATGTTTTAATGAGCTCTTTAGCTTCTGCCACAGTTCTTTTTTCAAAGAATCCTAAATCTTTAGCTATTCTTGTTTTACTTCTTGGAGCTTCTAAATCATAATTGTAAACATTTTGATTATTCCATTTATCACCACGATAAGTTGTTTTTTTATATACTTTATTTAATTTCTTTGCAAAATCTTCTCCACTTAGTCTTCTATTTTCAGGAAGTAATCTTAGTTTTGTATATTCTTCTCTACTTATCCGATTAGGAGCTAATTTATCCCATTTAGTTTCAACATCTTTAATTAATTGTTTTTTATTTTCAGGTGTGGCTACTTTACTTGGAAAAGTATATAGTTTTCCTTTGTAGCTAATTTTAGCTCTGTACGTGTAGTCTGTCTTACCACTTGGTAATGTTCTTTTAGAAACGGAAACATTTTCAGGTAGATCTTTATATATTTCTTGAACTTCTTTTGTGGTCCATTTCATCTTTCCTGAATACCCCGGTCTCGATCCGTCAACCGTGGGTGCAACTAACTGACCCATCATTCCTCCACCCTGAGCCATGGTTCGTGGTTCATAAGGCTTGCGCTTATTTATATTATTAAATACTTTCAAGTAATCTAGTATAGAGTTTAAATTGTTCATTCGCCTAACATTCCTGCAAGACCACCATATGCGTTTTTCTTACGGCCTTTAGGATCAAAATTAGTAATTTCTACAATTTCTTCTACTTTTCTATGCCCCTTAGGATCAGTTTCTTTCATGAATCTTGAAAACTCTGAAGCAACTTCATCATCGGAAATATTTATCTTTCCTGTTTTCTCAATTCCTTCTAAAGTTTTTGTAGGCTTAGATAATCTTTTCAATTGAAGCATTTTAGCTAGATCGCTCTGTACTACCCCTAAGACTGCTCCATATATCTCTGATCGTGTCGCATCATCAAGATCATCAATGAGTTTACCACCAAAAGCTGCTGGATTATTTTCAACTAAAGCTTCTGCGGCCATTTCTGCATCCATTTTATAATCTCCACTTGAAAAAATATCATCTACTGCTTCTCGGACTTTTGTCTCATCTTCCCAGATTTTTGGTGCATTTCTTTTCTCAAATCCCGCGATCGCTTGTTTTAATTCTGTTTTAGGAGCCATGGGTCTGGATGTTTGTCCAAGTTTCGTGGTTCCTGGGAATTTTTTCTGAAGTAATTTTAACAAGCTCATCACTCCTTTACCAGCGGCAAACGGAACACGGCCACCGGTTGCATTTAAATGACGACCTTCTTTTAATGTTTTATTTTTTACCAATGTTTCTAATTCTAAAATAGCTTGATCTATATCAGCTAAACTTTTATAATTTTTCATATGCGGAGTTTGCGTATCAACAAAATGCTTCATTAAGAAATCTAATCCTTGATCTTTCATTTCTTTATTTGTTTCTAATTGTTTAAATAATTGTCTATCTAGTTTTAAACTTTCCAATGCACTATTTGCATATTTTGTTTCTAATTGTAATAATTTTAATTTATCTGCTTCGCTCATTATACTTTTAGCAAATATATCAGGCTTTAATGATTTTTCTCCCCTACCTACTCCATGGCCTTTCTTCATTTTAGTTAATAAATTTTTTAAAACTCCAATGGTTCTTCCACCAAATACCATTGGAACACGGCCCCCGGATGCCATCTTACTATATTCATCGGGAATATTATCAGGAACATCATCTGGAGCAGGTCCATATTTTTGTTCTATATACTCTGCTTGTTCGACTTGATCTTCATTAAGTTTATTAACCTTCTTTTGTTTCTTTTCGCTTTTTAAAAGTTTTTTAATATTTGGGTTTTTACCTGTTGCATAAGCTTCTAATTTCGTTGTATCCGTAAGTAAGTCATCAACAGCACTTACAACATTTTCTCCGTCCCATTCAATATCACCATCCCAATTAGTAACACGTGGTTCTGCTTCAACAGCAGAAAATTCTGGTTGGGTTTTTTGAGCTTTATTTGGTAGCCACTCACCTTTTGGATTTTTAGGATCCATATGCCTTGTTAACATTGGTTCTATTTCTTCAGCCGCTTTATAATCTAATTGAATTGGTGCTTCACCCATATTGCCGCTTCCATGATATTCTACTCTAACATTACCGGTATTTAAATCTTGTGTAACTGTAACTTCATCAAACTCATCTAATTTTTTAGTGTGAACAATTTGTCTTTCCTGTGTAGCAAGTTTCTTAGTAACATCATCACCTTCTTTAATAACTCTATTTACAAGAGGCTTGAACCAGACTGGCATGCCTGGAGGATTTCCAATTGGAACTGAAGTTAAATCTTTAATAACTGCTTTTTTACCACCACCTTTAAGTAAAGTTACCAATCCTGATTTAGCTGCAACACCTGTTGCACCTAACGCTGCCATCAATTTTAAAAATGCTCTACGGCCCATGCCACCAGCTCCAAATCTTGCTCTGCCGCCTTCAGCGGCTTCTAAAATTGGACCAGGACCAGTGCCTAATCTTTCTTCTATATAAGGTTTTTGTCTTTTCTCTTTTTCTCTATTTTTTAAATACTGTTGGTATTCTTGCCATGTTCGCATTAATTTTTCTTTTTGAAACTGGTCCCAAGACGAGCCTTCTCCGTAAGGCACTCTAGCATTCTGATCGTCTTCACCGAGCAAATAGTTTAAACCGGTTCCGGTTCTGCCACCATGAGCAAAGTCTTCTGGATCTGTTAATTTTTTATTTTTAAGTCTCTCAACTGATTCTTTATTTTGTCTGTTTAGTCTCTCTAAAATTTGTTCTTCTGTTTCCGGAACATTCTTACCACCACTAATAGGTTTACTCGTATCAATTTTCTTTCCAGTTAAATCGACAACGTCTCCTGATTTTTTAGTTTTAAATTTTTCCGTACCTTTACGAACTATGTTCATCATATTATTATGTATAGTCTGTGCTTCTATATTTTTAATTTGATTATAAATAACTTTGACATCATTTTCACTTTGAATAGCTTCATTAGGAACCTTATGTTTTTTAAATTTAGTTAGAATATCATTGGCTGCATCTATAACTTCCTGTTTATTAGAAATCTGCATAATTCCTGTCTTGTCCGGTTTCGCGGCAAGTCTTCTGGCAAATCTTAAAACTAATTGATACATTAATAATATTCCATCTTCCTAGGCGGTTGCTTGGGTTCAAAGTAGTCTTCAGGGTGCTGGATAAATCCGCCCTGCCTGAAGCGCATCACAGCCATAGTCATAGAATCGACTAGATCGTCATGATCACCGTGCGGGAATGCTGCACATTCCTCAATTACCTCTTCTGCAAATTTCTGATCAGGCGCCCATATCATGCCAGATTCAAAAAGAGGTGCACATGTATTTACTCTGACATGCTTATCATTTCCTTTGCTCGGTGTAAAGGTCTGAACTGGAATATCCATCTGACGAAGCTCATAGGTCAGTGGAAGGCCTGAAGCTTTCGCTTCAATTATAACCATCTCTGGTTTCCAATATTTATATTGGTCTAACGCTACACGACGTAATTCTGGAAACTCATAACGCTCTTTTACACAATCTAACAAAATTAAGTTCGCCGGTTTGTCCTCTTCGGGATAAAATACTCCCCAGGTCGTAATTGCACTAAAGTCGGCGGTTTCTTTTTTCATAAACGCCGTATCATAAGATTGTATAACATAATGCAAATCAGGTGGCTCATCTTCTTCCCATTTACGCCACCATTCACGCTTTATAAGTGCTCCTTCTTCAGAGGTTGGTCTTTGCATCCATTGTGCGTTCCATTTACCAACTGGAAGCGTTGTTTTAACTTTTTCTAACTCTTCAGCGTTCCAATATTCAGGCCACACTGGTCCGTGGTCCATAAGCGCCGGAAATTCGACCACTTCCCACTGATCGCCTTTTACTTCTTTCTGATTCTTCATTAAAATTCCTGTTAAATCCTTTTTTGACCATCTAGTCATAACCAATACAATCTGACCACCGGGTTGAAGTCTTTGACGAGGACCAGAAGTGTACCATTCATAACAATTCTCAAATGCATTAGCTGACATAGCATCTTGCTCCGAGTGGGGATCGTCAATTATTAATAAGTCAGCACCCCGTCCGGTGATAGCACCGCCGACACCTGCAGCGAAGTACTCGCCGCCCTGTGCTGTCTCCCACCTCCCAGCGGCTTGTGAATCTTCTTGAAGTCTAGTTTTAAAAATTTTTGCATATTCTTCTGAATCAATTAAGTGCTTGGCCTTACGACCAAAACGAATGGCTAGTTCTCCAGTGTGCGTGACTTGAATGATTTTGAGTTTTGGATTACGGCCCACCATCCACGATGGCAGCAGATAGGACGCAAATTCTGATTTTGTATGCCTCGGCGGCATGTTGACAATTAATCTATTAATTTTTCCTGTCGCCAGCTCATTAAATTTTTTTGCAATATGTCTATGGTGAGCGCCTTCAATGAACTCGGGCCAAACGCACTTAACAAAGCTTAAGAAATCATCTTTAGCTTTGTTTTGTATTTTTTTTTCAGCATACATTACTTGGAGTTGGAGGAATTGTTTTCTAACGTCAGCTGGAAGCTTACTAATATCAACAGTATTTAAATTCATAAAAATTTTTTATAATTTTTTGCACCCTTTTAAGATGTTCAACATGTTTTTACCACCCCTGACAGTCTAAATCAAGCAATTCAACCCAGAGTAGTGGGACCCCTTTTTATATTAAAGGGAATCGATCTTTAAGCTGCGAATTTAATTGGGATTAGGTTTGGTACCTCTATTGAATAGACCAATCAGGCGTAAGCGAAGCTTACGCCTGAGGTCTCAGGTTTATGGTTAGTTGATTGTCTTCTTCTTAGAAGTTATGAAGTCTTTATATAATTGAGTGTCCTTGCCCTGTTCCATAAGCCAAGGCAATACGAGTAATGCCATTGCATAACCCATAGCCTCATTACCTATTTGTTTAGCCATGTATTCACTTCGCTTGATTACTTCTTCTTTGCTATCTGCGTTATGAATATACAATGCAGTATGAACTACCTCAGGTGTTAGATGTTTAGGAAAGTTAATATCTTCCTTTGTTAAGTTTCCTAATCTGTCTCGTGCTTTTGTCATAAGTTATTCTCCTGTATTAATTGTGTAATTACTATCATTGTATTGTGCCTCGGTCAATGGTCTTGTTTCCTTTGTTATTGAATTAATAAAGAAATGTCTGTGGCTTTCATCTGGATTGGCTCGCCAATCATAATCCTTAATCCACGCATTTTCTTTCGTTAAATGTTTTGCTTGTGTTGTTCTACCAAAGCGATCTAAACTTTGTTCAATGTATTGCGCAACCCAATCATATAAACATCGTTGATCACAAAAGTTTCCACGACCATAATACATATGTGATCTTCTCCTAGTTTGATAAGTCTTATTTCCTTTAGGTCCTTTTAATCTGTCCTGTGTTGTATAAGTATGGCAATCAGGTCCTTGACACAATTTTAATTCACTCATAGTTTTTCACTTTCTACAACATGCTTAAAAAGAGTAATCATTAATTTACTTGCAGATATTTTATTCTTTTTAGCATATGCAATTATTTTATCTCTTAATGCTATAGGCATATTAATACAAAAGGTTGTTCTTTTTTTATCTTCTTGAAGTGTATCAATAGCCTTGCTTAATAATTTAAGGTCAATCATCTTTTTTCTCTCTCATTTCTCCAATACATTTAGCATGGCTTTGCAAAACCTTTTCAAGTGTTGCAATTCTTTGTTCTAACTTGTTCCCTATCTTAAATAGAATATTTGTTTGTTCTTCTAAATTTTCTATTTGTTGTTTTTCTTTTTCATTCATGACTAACTCCAAAACTATAAACTGTTTGAGCAAGTCCACCGAACATAAGTAATATTCCAACTGTTGTATCTCCTTGAGGATATAAACCAACAAATAATCCAAAGCCAAACAAAAGTAATCCTAATGTAAAGCAAATTAATTGGGCAATCATGCTTTCCTCACAGAATAATTTACTGCTGTTCTTGGGTGTTCAGCTTCAATATCCCAAAAGTTATAACATGGGTTTCCATTTTTATCTTCCCATTGTTTTGATTTAAAGTTTTCATGTTCGTCAACTCCACGAACTGTATCAACTTTGTTTCGTGATTTCATAAACCAAGTAAAGTATTTAACTGACATTTTTATCCTCTTTCTTTTTTAGTTCTTTCAACTTCTTTTGTTCTTTTATTACTTCATCTTGAAGATAAATAATTGTCTTATATAACGCACTCAACTTTGCGTATTGTTCTGCTTGTTCAATGTGATTGTCCATAATTCTCCTGTATAAGTTAATTAAGGGATAGTATCATGGACTATCCCTTAAGTCAATAAGTAAATTAATTAATTTACAACTCCAGATTGTGCCTCGTATAATAACCTAGCCTTGATTTTATCCTCTCGGCTAAAGTTTTTATTCTTCATGCCTCTTATTCTTTCAGCAAGATTTTTAGGATTGTAAATAACTAGACCTGTACTATTAGTTCTAATCACTTCATCTTCTTGGACATTCAAACCAAGTTCGGTGCAAAGTTCAATAGCTTCATCTAAATATCTATATCCCTTTAAACCCATTTTGATTTCTTTCATTTGGTTTAAAACAGATTTAATCCATTTATAATGTGCCATGACTAATTGACCTTTGGCTTGTTGCCACATCTCAAAAGTTTTAAATTCTTCTCTTGAAACTGCAATTTGTCTATCTCTACAATACTCACGACCAATTAAATCTAACTCGTAATCCTTATCCCATTGTGCTGAATAACTTGTTAAATTATTACTCCCATGATTAAATCCAAGATACTTATCGTTTGCGTCTTTGTATTTTTGTTCATGTGGGTTTCTGTCTTTGCCTTCCATTTCAATCGTAATGTCAGGATTGCATTGATCTTGTGCTTTCAGTTCATCTCTAAAATAAGCATAAGCAAAGTCTCTTGATTGTGGTTGATAGTTTTCATTGTCTTGTCTATCAACATTGTCCATATCTCCATTTAATTTAAAATCAAAATGTTTAGATATGTATTTGTCATCTTCTTCACTATGAGTTGTACTCCATGACCGAGAGTTATCTTCTATCTCTCCACCTTTTTTAGCCATGTACCCAAAATGAAAACAACTATCTTTCGCAATAGTATTTACATTTTCATATTTGTCTTGAAGATAATGTGCCATGTCAACATCAGCTTTCGGATATTGTCTTGATACACATTGTTGGGCAAGTTCCCATGTCTTGTCTTGGTGTGCTTTAAAGTTTTCTCTACATTGAAAAAACTTCTCTTTTTCTTGAGTATCTTCTTGCTCTATGTGTACTCTCATACGATTGGCAACTTTATTTCTATACTCTTGGTTTAGTCTTATTCTACTCATGTTTTTCTCCTTTATGATTTATTTGCATAAAAAGAAAATTATCACTTGACAAACCCTTTGTCAAGCATTAAATAGGATAGATAGGCTCCTGAGATATGAGCCTTAATAATAACTGTCTCGGGACAACCTCAGGTTGCATCACACCCCAGTTCGCTGGCGTCTTTGTAACTTGGGGACTGATCCCTGATCTAATTAGGTTAGACGTATAGTACGTTGCAAGAAATTGCACAGAACTATAAAACTGATCAGTTTCCTAGTTGGATCTGGGATCAGCTGTCGTGACTTAAACTTGCACGTGGATTTCTAGTTTTAAACTTTGCAAGGTTACCGATACTAGATAACGGCAGAACAGGGCTGATCCCTGATCCAATAGTCTAGGTTCTACGGAACCTGCTACTAGAAATAGGAAGAGAGACGCTGTTGGATCTGGGATCAGGTGTTGTTAGCTGTGGGATATAAACCACTATAACTCTGGTACACGCTTGGAATTCTATATGGTATGTAATCGCTTGCGTCATGCCTACCAGCGTAGCACAACCCCTGGGATCAGTAATAATGAGAAAAATCAGCGCTCTGCGGCTAGCCTATACATTGCGCCAGGTTTTGCTCTTATGCATTCTTAAGTAAATGCATAAGGGTTAATATGAAATTTAAAAAAAGCCACAAGCTGCAAGCTCCAAGCTCCAAGCTTGACAGTGGATGAATGATAATATAGGATACAAATAGAAAGAAGAAATATATGGACAATAAAACAAAAGAAATAACAAAAGCATATGATGCAGCCCATCAACTAAATAGAATTGCATCTGCAATAGAAGAGATCCTGCGTCTTGTTAAAAAAGATATGGAACCACGGACCAAGGATAAATCATGAACATAAAAGAAATAAAAAAAGGTGATAAGATCCTGCACAGTCACATGGGCTCACAGCCTCCAGTGTCTGGCATCGTGATGGAGTCACCAATTGTTGGACGGGGCGTGCGCAGCACATTGCTGGTTGATGTTAAAGGATCTGAAGTTGGACTCTTCGATGAGATCGGGTCCATCTATACAAAAGAAGTACTGAAAGTTTTCAGAGACGATAACTGGTTACCTGTTGAACATGTATAATTCCATCTCCTGGAATACCGGGCTCGCTGCAGAGCGGGCCCGGCACAACCTGCAGTTGAAAAATAAAAAACGGCCCCCGGCCCGGAAGCTACAAGCTACAAGCTACAAGCGGCAAGCTACAAGCGCCACGAAAAAGACACAATCATGAATTAATATGAAATTAGAAAGAAATATATGACAAAAAAGAAAAAACAAATATACAAACCAACAGCAACACTTAAAGACTACAAGGAAGCAATTCAGATTCTGATGGTTGATTACGCTGATGTGTGGGAGAAGACACGGACATTTAAAGAAGTTGATAAAAAACTTAAAAAATTAGGAATATGAAAGTTAAAGAAGCCGTAAAAATAACCGGCTCAATGACGCGCACCTCCAAGATGCCGGGCCTATCGTACAGCCTGCCGGCCTGGGCTTGTCAGACTGGCGCGAAGCTGCGCAAGGTCCCCGGCACACCCTGCCACGGCTGCTATGCACTAAAAGGAAATTATATTAGATATCCAGCTATTAAAAAAGCTCAGTACTATAGACTGGACAGCCTGGTCCATGACTCATGGGTCACGGCAATGGTCGCTCAGATTAAGAGACAAAAATGGTTTAGATGGCATGACGCCGGCGACATCCAGTCAGTGGACCATATGAACAAAATTTTAACAGTCTGCAGGTTAACACCTGGGACCCGTCACTGGTTACCAACACAAGAGAGACGCTACCTCCCTCTAGACGGTAGCACGGTACCTCATAACTTAGTGATCAGATTATCAGGATCCAAGGTCGACGGCCCTATACCCTCGGCATGGGAGCACACATCGACAGTCGTAACGAAGGGCGCCAGCTGCCCGGCCCCTGCACAGGGTGGCAAGTGTCGGACATGTAGAGCATGCTGGACTAAATCAATTAAGCATGTATCATACGGTAAACACTAATGGAATTTAAACACCCCAAATACTACGCGGCCCTCCGGGCCGAGAAGCGTAAGCTACAAGCTGCAAGCCTCAAGCACCAAGCTTCTGGAGCTGCAAGCAGCAAGCTTCAAGCCCCAAGCAACAAGCTTCAAGCCGCAAGCCACAAGCCACAAGCTCAGTGATCCGCGAACCACGGAACATGTGAACAAGTTTCGAGGACCTCGGACCGAGGCTCTCGGCTATGATGAATGTATTCTTCAGATGTGATTTATGGAAGGCAATTTGGTGCGGAGAAAATTTTAATTTATTACCTCGTGTAACTTTTAACTCTACTGTGAAAAAGTGGCCATTAGTATTATACCCCAATAGATCAGGAGTCCCCAAAGAGCTAAGGTTTTCAAGCCTAGTCCAGGTAATTCCCTTGGAACTTTTACGAAGTTTTTGATATAATTTTGCCTCTGGACCCATGTCTTTATCGAGGTAACGACCTCGTGCATTAGTAATCTTTTTGGAGCTTATCTGGAAGAATTATTGAAGAAGGTTTTTGTGTTTTTAAAACTAATCTGTGCGCTGTATGACCTGCGTGACCTATGATAGGAACAGCATTTTCATGCACTTCCATTCTTCTCACATCATATAATGTACCATTGACTTCACACAAGATAACAGCATTCTTAACTGCATCTGATCCTTCTGTAAAGGAAGTAAGGAACTGTTGCATGTCTTGTACTCGCATTAGTGTGTACCGTCTCCGAATTTTCTTGAAGATGTTAAATCTTGAATTTGTTTTGACAAGTTCTTATTGTCTTCTTCAACTTCTGTCAATCTTAATTGTAATTTTCCATTATATCTTTGATGATTTTCATTAATTTCTAATGCATTAGCTAATGACTCATCTAGTTGTTTAACACGAGCTTGTAGTTCCTTCATCTCGGGAGAATTATTTCCAATTCCTTTTATGATTGTATTCTCTCCCTCAGCTTCTTGTGCTCTCTTCTTCAAATCTATAATAGTTTTTCCCATCTCAACCAGCCTAGTTGAAAGTTCTTCTATAATTCTTTTATTACCATCCAGCTGATTCTTATCTCTTATCCATTGAGATTCTCTTTGTTTCCATTCCCAAATATCTTTCTGATGTTGTTCAATTAACGATGTTAAATCTTCTGTCATTTTCTTATAATATGTTTTCTTAATGCTCTAACTAATCTCTCAATATTATCTATAATATCAATTAGAGTTTGACTTTTAATAAAATCCTCTTCACGTTTTATTTCATCATACTCCTTAAGAGGTATGGTGACAGTGCGCTGAGCTTTAGCAGATTCATCCTCATAAGTAGCTTGTTCTGCTATCTCTTTAATATCTTCTAAATCATCTTTCATATTGACTTTATAGGATAGTTACCTTAAATTGTCAACCACATATAACAAATTAATGATATTAAAACATAATTATTACTATTTTAAAAAAGCAGTTCCTATTAAAACTTGTAAAAAGATTTTAAAAGCAAGTCGTAAAAAAATTATAGAAGAAGGTACTACTGCTAAAGGAGTTGATAAAATCACAAGAGATTGTCATGTTGCTTGGATAAACGATAGATGGATTTATGACATTCTTAATCCTTTTATTCATACTGCCAATAAAAATGCAGGTTGGAATTTTGACTGGGATTGGAATGAAGCTTCTCAATTTACAATTTATGAAAAAGGTCATTATTATGGTTGGCATACTGACCAAGAGCCAAAACTTATAAAACATAGGGATAAAAATCTTAATAACAAGACAAGAAAAATATCACTTACTCTACAACTAACAGATAAAACAAAATATGAGGGTGGAGATTTTCAATTTCAATGGATAGATGAAAAAAAGAAAAATCTATTAAATATAATAACGATTGATGACGCAAAAGATATAGGAACAGTTATAGTTTTTCCTTCTTTTATTTATCATCAAATATTACCAATCACCAAAGGAAAAAGAGAAAGTTTAGTTAATTGGTCTATTGGTAAAGCATTTAATTAAAGAACAGAAGAAGCTGGAATAAACTAATGGGAGTTCATAAAAGATTAACAGAAATGCAAAAGAGATTCGCCGAGTTTATAGTATTCGGTGGACCTGAAGGTCCAGTCTCACAGATGGAAGCTGCAAAGCTAGCTGGCTACAGTCATAACAGAGCCAGACAAGAAGGATCAGAGCTAATGAATCCAAGGCTATCGCCATTGGTAGCAAAGTTTGTAGGTGAACTAAAGGAAGAAAGACTTAAGAAATTTGAAGTCAGTTATGAAAAACATATAGCAGAACTAGATAGAATTAAAAATCTGGCTTTGAAGAAGGGATCTTTTTCTTCTGCAGTAAACGCCGAAACCAATCGAGGCAAAGCAGCAGGGCTGTATATAGACCGCAAAATAATAAAACATGGAAAGCTAGAAGAGCTAACAGAGGAACAACTAGAAGCCAAAATGAAGCAAATTCTAACCGATTACGAACCGTTATTGAATGCGAAGGTTGTTGAAGGTGAATCAATTGAGGCACCTAAATCTTCTGAATCCTCTTCACACAAGCCAAAGGAATCATTGTCCGATCCCCAAAAGTCAAAGAGCCATCCTCGTCCCGATCGTAAGAAGCAAAAAGCTTAACGGCATATTTATCTTTATTATATAACCAACCTTCATTAACAGGGAATGCTAACTTCATTTTGTTAAACTGCTTATCATCAGCCCAGCCAGAATCACTTAAGATATCAATCCATTCAACTCTGACCTTTGAATAAGGGATATCTTCGCTGACGTTTTGGTTTAAGCTTAATCTTCTTTTGGTTTTTCGTGGCATTGTAATATTTTGAGTTGTGTTTCTCATTGAACTTATCCCAGAATCTCTCCTCTGTCATCTCCTTAATTCTTCTTCTCGCCTTATTTTGGACACATTCGACACTTTACTTACATATTTATTTTTTAGACCGCGCTAAACTTTTTTTTACGAAAAGGTGTCGGGAATTGAAAAAGAGCCTTAAAATGACCCAGAACCATTGGTATATAACAATAATCCTTTCGACACTTTGGGTGTCGGGATGGTATCGCAAGGGTGTCGCAAGGGTGTCGGGATTTTGGAACAAGGGTGGAACACTCGTCAAAACTCCGATTTGCGACACTTCCCCGACACCTATTCGATACCTATTCGA
>VTLG01005507.1_pt1 | contig 13120 bp, 28 predicted proteins | sample 4694571 | NCBI WGS metagenome assembly VTLG01 (sample SAMN12604809, study PRJNA352737) | marine metagenome | biome: ENVO:00000447; feature: ENVO:00000209|ENVO:00000569|ENVO:01000036; material: ENVO:00002151; isolation source: viral sequences binned using virsorter ... | reverse complement strand
AGTGCATAACCACATAAAAATTATAAATTTAGTCATTGACAATCCTTTAAAAACTTATATATTATCCTACAAATAATGAAAGGAAACTATATCATATGACAGATATAAGCAAATATAAAAATGTGTCCCTATCAAAAGACACGTATGTTAAAATTGATCGGCTTAGACGAGCTATCGTACCAAATACGATTATAAGTCGAAGTCAAACGGTCAATATTTTAGTAAATGAAAAAGTAGAAAAATTAAACGGTAAAGGAAAGGAGAAATAATGTTTAAAATATCACAAGAAGAACGACAAAAACTTCTTAACTATTTAAAGAATAGACCTTATCAAGAAGTGTTTACACTGATAGCACTTGTTGTAGGATTAAAACCTATTGAAAATAGTAAAGATAAAGATAAAGATAAAAAGGACAACTAATGAAAACTAAAATTTGTCCAAGATGTAAAGGCAATGGTTTTTTTAAAGTCAAAGAAAGTGTGAGCAATCAAGTGGACAAAGTAGTGCAGTGTCCAATGTGTAACTCGAAAGGAGAAGTTCATGATAAGGAATTTGATGAGTATTTTGATACTCACCCTTTGCTTAAGTCATTGCAGCGTAAGCACAATGGATCTTATTAATATAGGTGCCGGTATATATGGGGGTATAGAAAAAAATGATAATTGAAGAAGACGTTAAAAGAGTTATAAAAAAACCAGCTGATCTTGAAAAAAGAATCGAGCAGCTGGAAAAACAGAAAGAGATTCTTAAAGCTGCATGCAGAAAAGCAGGAGAAACAATTAAAGCTTTACAAAAAGATATAGAGAAATGAGTGATAAATATTATTGGCTATGGAGAGAGGAAAAGAAAAAAACACAGAAAGCTGAAGAAGCTTTAGTTAAGGCATTAGCTGGAGACCATCGTGTTGCTGAATCAGACAAAATTATTGTGAAAAAAATGGAAGAAATTGAACAATTGAAAGCAGCTTTAGCTAGATCCAAAGAAGATCATCAGTATGATAACCTTGTTCATCAAAAAGAATTAAAAGATTTGAGGAAAAAATGAGTGATAAAATTAGAGTCGATTATCAAATGTTTAGATGGGGACCCCTGTTAGTTAAAACAAAAATACCTGATGAGCTAAGACTAAAATTTCTAAGTGAAGCCGAAGCAAGCACGTTAGATTTTAAACCTAAACTAGCGGGTATAGTTAATAAAGAAGTAGGTTTTAGAAATAGTAAAATGTTTCTACCTTTCTTTACCAAAATGTTTGATATGTACGCTGATGCCGGATTTAAATGGGCGCCAGAAATAGGATCAAAACTTGAGGATTTTAAACAACAGTACACACTAGATTCTTTATGGGCAAACTTTCAAGGTCCTGGTGATTTTAATCCACCTCACGATCATGGAGGCGCTTTATCTTGGGTCATCTATTTAACCATCCCAGAAGCTCTAAAGAAGGAACGAGAGGCCTATACAGGACGATCTGCAGGTCCAGGTGGCATAACCTTTATTTATGGTGAGGGACCAAGATCTTACATAACCCACCATTCACATTTTCCTGAAGAAGGAGATATGTTTATATTTCCGGCAGGATTAAAACATTGGGTGTTTCCATTTAAAAGTGATTGCACTCGTGTTTCTGTATCTGGCAATGTGGCAGATTCAATACAAATTAAAAAATTAAAAATTAAACCAGGAGTGAAATGAACCCAACAACAGCAAAAAGAGTTATAAAAAGACAGTTTAATATAATCATAGATGAAGAAAAAAAATTAAAAAGAATTTTGTCTATGGAAACGAACGACGAGCAGCCAAAGGCTTTGTTTAGCGCACTGTATGCGAGAGTCGAGCAGCACTTAGATGTTATAATTAACGCTCAAAACAAAATAGTTTTATTACAAAGTATAGTTAATCCAGATGAATAAAATATTTATACTTATCTTTACTTTTTTAGGACTCATAACCTTGTTATCTTTATATATGCTGGTGGTCGTGTTATGACAGATAAATATTTTATAAATTATTATTCCAAATCGGATGGTAAGAAGATTAAAAGACCTTACAATCCACATCCCGAAAAGCAACATGAGTTTATAGCAGGATCAGGTAATCTTTGTAAAAGATACTGGGATGAAAGCAAGGAAGGATTAAGAACAGCTAATGCTCCTTGGACGATAACGGTTAGAAAATGAAAAAACCTAGACACGGTGGCGCACAAGAGGAGTCAAAACTGATTAAAAAATATGCTGATCAGTGGTGTAAAGATAATGGCTATCCAACACAAAGACGTTTGTATGTATACAGAGGAAAGTGGGTTAAAAATGAAAAAAGATGAAGTAGTGTTAGTTTGGAAAGGAAATAAACTACCTTGTGAAGACTGTAAGGTTATATTTAAGAACAGGTTCGGGAAAGAACATACGGTTGAAATATCGAGATTAATTAGAGTTTTTAATAATAATATATGGCAGCATAGTAAGAGTGTTAAGTAAAAAAATGAACGAAGAACTATTAGAAGAACTTAAAGCTTATCGAGATGAGATGGTGGCACGTAATTATCCATTTCAGAGAATTAGTGATATTATTACAAAGTGGGAAATGAAGAATGTGGTAAGAGACACATCTAATGATCCCTTTAAAGGAACTAATATAGAGGGAAAAGACTAATTTAACATGAGCTGTCTATCTTTACTTTTTGCACTATCAATGCATGTTGGACTTGAAGGAAATTATAATAATTATCACCCACATGCCAGATGTCAAAAAAATGCTTTAATATCAGGAGTTTATTATAACTCAGAAGAAAGAATTAGTACGTATGTTGGTATGACACACAATGGTTTTGAGTTGGGAGTAGTCACCGGTTATAAAAGTCAAGATATAGTTCCTATGATTAGATATAAAAGAAACAATTGGTTTATCGCACCTGGTTATGAAGTTGATGGAACTTATGGAATTGTAATTGGATTAGAATTTAAATTAAAATGAATAAACAACAAAAGGAGAAAAAATGAAATTTAGAAAAATAAAATCATACATATTAAATCGTATAAACAAGCTACAATCAATGAAGACATTACCTATTGGTGCAATAGGTAAAAGAGATGTTAGAATAAATAAACTTATACATAAACTATACCAGAGAAAGGCATTAAATGAAAAATATTAGAGAAATCCAACCAGAACTATTTCCTGAAGAAATTAAGAAGGGTAAAAAAACTAAATATATTAGAATAAGACAATCCTCTTCAACCAACTTCAGAGGATGGAATGATGTTATAGCATCTATGGCTAAAAACTTCAGTACTTCTGATCGTAAATACTTTGCTGGTATGACCGATGGAGATGGGTCTTTTCATTTACCAACAAAGTATCCTACTAAAATAAGAGTTGGGATAGAACTCCGGCACGATCATGCAGAACCTGTTTTAAAATTAGCGGAGATGTTTGATTTAACAATCTCCAAGAAAATTTATTTAAAGAAAAAAGGAAATACTCAACCTTCTTTAAAAATTGAACTTGGTGGAATTAAAGCCAAAGTCTTTTTATTTTCTATTTATCCTTATCTCTTAGAAAGAAAAGATAAAGCTAGAAAAGTACTTTTAGCATTAGACTGCGAAGAAAAATATTTGCCTAAAGAAAAACAATTTTCATTTGAATATTTAGCTGGATACACCGACGCTGAGGGGTCTGTTTATTTCTTCCTGAGCCATAAAAAAAAGAAAACTGGAAGTATCACCAGTAGTTATCGACAGTATTATGCATTAACTAGTAACAACAACGCTCATTTACAATTTATAAAAAAGAATTTAATAGAGTTAGGTTTTGATCATTTTAGAAAAGATTTTATACGAACTTATAAGGACGTCAAAAAGAGAGAGGGAACAAACCCTGAAAAATGGGGAGATACCTCAAACATCTATTTAGGTGGCACTCCTACCGAACTCAGTAAATTCTATAAAAACGTAGAACCTTTTATGCTTATTAAACATAAAAAAGAAAACATGCAGCATACTATAGCGTACGATAGAGTAATAACTAGTAACGAAAGATTTAAAGAAATGAAAGCAAAATGAAGTGGAATAAACTATACACGTATCCCAGGAGTAAAAGGGAAACATTAAAAGGAGATCGGCACTATGATGTTAATGACGAGAAACTACCGAGTGTTACAACGATATTACAAGCGACTCAAGGCCTTGAAAAAGCTGAAAGCCTCGCCCGCTGGGCTTCGAGAGTTGGCCAAGTTGAAGCAGAGCGAATCAGGAATACAGCTGCCAAGCGTGGAACAGCGATGCATAGCTATCTGGAAACGTATTTGCAAGGCGGCAAGATTTTGGATTTAAGAGATATTGGGCGAGAAGCGAGTAGCATGGCGGAGACGATTATTGCTAAAGGATTCAATGATTTAGAGGAAATATGGGGTGTGGAATGCACTTTGCATTATCCTGGATTATACGCCGGTCAGACTGACATGTGTGGAATTTATCAAGGACGCGAAAGTATAATAGACTTTAAACAAACTAACAAGCCTAAAAGAGAAGAATGGATAAAGGATTATAAGCTACAGATGATAGCTTATGCTATGGCTCATGACCAGGTCTACGGCACTGAGATTGAACAAGGTGTTATTTTAATGTGTACTCCAGATAATTTCTTTCAAAAATTTACAATCAATGGACGCCAATTCCGGGAGCTAAAGTGGGAGTGGCTTAATAAAATTGATCAATATTATAACCTAAAAAGTGTGGCATAAATGTCACATATGTGGCTAAAATATGGCAATAGCCATAAAATTGCCACAATTGGTCATTTTGTCTCGATAAATCTGGCTTCAAAAACGTGGAAGCCGAGGTTAAATAAGCCTTATTCTACGCCAAAGCTCCACATTTTCCACATTTTCAAAAAGTAAAATGTGGAAGCTATAACCGTTGGTATATATAACAAATAGTATGTTTTCCACGTTTTCCACATTTATTTTCCCAAACTTGGGGCGAGTGTAGTCAAAAATATTTTACATCTTTATGTGGAAATGTAGAAAGTGTTTAATACCAACGGTTTTTTACAATTTAGCCTGTTTTGAAAATGTGGAAAATGTGGAGGATTTTTAAAAAGTGTTGTGTACCAACAATTATTTAAGGTTTACTTCCACATTAAAATGTGGAAGACAAAAATATGATTGGTATGGTTATAAGTATGATGACAGAAAAGGATTTTTGGGATAAGTTTAACGAGAAACATAATCCAGGGTATTATCATGCGAAAAAGAAAATCAAAGAAGAAAACAAAGAGAAGAATCAAAAACAAGAAGACGATCCCTCTAAATTTAAAATCTTTAGGAAGTGATATATCTAAATATCCGTTTGTAGAAATAGAGTGGGCTGACATTGAAGGAGATTCAGGCTGGTCCAACACAAGATCTTTAAACAAATCTAAACTACCTATTTGTGTGTCTAAAGGTTATTTGTTAAGTCAAAAGCATGGTGTTACTAGAATTTTTTGTGATTTTATAAAAACAAAAGATAAAGAAACATTTGAAGATATTGGTAATACAACTCTGATACCAACATCAGTAATTCAATCTATAAAAAAGATTAATTAAGTTTTTTAAGGTTTGGAATTCTTGACTCTTTAACTTTCTTTTTAACTTCTTTTTTAATGTCCTCGGGTTCAACACCTTCAAGTATAGGTGAGTATTGATCTATAATATCTTTCATCCTCGTCTCTAGCTCCTCGGCAGATAAATCATCTAACTTACCTGTACGTATAATTTTTTGTTCAATGTAAAGACCTGCGGCTTTACCTCTTGCTACTTCAGCATTAACCGCTGCAGACCATGCACCTTTTTTTAATGCCTCTGCTCTTATTTTACCTAATTCTGTAATGTGTCTACCGTATGTAACATCGTATTTTTTTTGGTACTCTTCTCTTATCTCGCCAAGATATTTTACAACCAATGGATATTTTTTTGGATTTTGTAATTCTGATGCTGTGATTCTTGCTCTGTCTTTTGCATAACCTGCTTCAATTGCACATTCAAATGCATATTTACGGCCTTCATTAGTGACAAGTTCATGGGCAAATTTGATTTGCATTTCTGTTAATTTTTTTGGTACTCCCATATTTGAATCTCTTTTTGTGGCTTAACCCCACGAAGGCTGATTAAAACTATAATGGGGCTAAGGTGGACCTCCACAGGGTGTATAAAAACACCAACGTAGATAATCATTCATGCGTTGTCCTGTCTTCGGCCTTCTGTTTGAAATGATGAAAATCAAACCCATATGATATTGATCCAGCCTATTGACATTTGACTTATAGGGTAACTTAAGGTAAAAGTCAAGCAATGATTGACGCTAAAATAATACGACAAGTATTAGATAAGTTTTTGAAAGCAGAGACAGTTAAGCATGCTAGAATGCAGGTTAGAACATTAGATGGTGTGTATCACGACATCAAATCTGTAAAACTACTGGAAAATAGAATTCTAGGCGCAAGAGAAACACATAGAATTGTTATAGAAGTTATTCCAGAACATGCTCCTATGGGTAAAGTTATTAAGGATCATGGTGGAATAATTTTGTAATGAGTGATTTAAAAACGGTATCATTATTTGATACATTCGTTTATCAATCAGAAATACCAGAGTATTTAGATGACAAAGATTTTATGGCTGTGTGTGATGAGCACACAAACAAAGCTATAGATGAAGCTAAAGAACCTATCGCTGCTCGACATAAACTTTTTAATGCTGAAATAAAAGATCATGGCATGTCGTATCACTCTGGACCAGAATTATATAAAGATGAAAGATTAAAAGAGTTTGAATCGTTAATAAGAAACACCGGTAAAAATATTTTGGAAGATCAAGGATTTGATTTATCTAATTATATAATGGATTACACGGAGATGTGGATACAAAAGTTTGCTTACGAAGGTGGTGGACATCAAGATACTCATGTTCATTGGGACAATCATATATCAGGTTTTTATTTTGTGGAGGCATCTGAAAGAACATCAAGGCCAATATTTCATGACCCACGACCAGGTCGTATGATGTTAAATTTACCAATTAAGAATCATTCTAAATTATGTCCTGCTATGGAACGACAGGTTGTACCGGTTAAACCTGGTACATTATTGTTATTTAACTCATGGCTACCACATCAATTTAGTGTGGATAATGGTGTTGATCCATTCAGATTTATACATTTTAACCTTCAAGCAAGAAAGAAGTGATTACGGTAAAATATGGTCCGAAATGAGTCTGAACTATGGCGATATTGGAAGAAAAATACTCCTAAAATTATCTGGACTAGGATTGAAAATACTAGCTCTTTAGGTACTCCTGATCTATTGGGTTATAATGATAACAAACACTTTTTCACTGTTGAACTAAAAGTAACCAAGGGTAATAAAATTCGCTTCTCACCACACCAAATTGCGTTCCACGTGAAACATCCTAAGAATAGTTTTATCCTTACGATGCACCTCGCCTCTAGCTGCTTGAAACTTTATGAGGGTAGCGAGATTGAGCAGCTTGCTGCTCGCGGCTTGAAGCTTGATGCTTGCTGCTCGGGGCTTGAGGCTTGCTGCTTGAAGCTTGAGTCTCTGTAGCTTGTGGCTTGAGGCTTGCGGCTTGACGCTCTTTTCTCATCTCCGCGTAGTGTTTTGGGTGTTTGAATATATGTGTCATTAATGCTTGCCGTATGATATATTAGAAATATCTTTATTCCAGCAATTTCTACAATCTTTGCATTCGTTGCCTTGCTTCGCGCTTGGGCATGTGGCGCCAGCTGTTACGACTGTTGACGTGTTGGTCCAGCCGCCCGCTGCTGGCTGGTTGATCATGGGCATGCTGAACCGGATAACCAGATTATCAGGACATAGTGGCAGGAAGTGCTTGACCCAGGCTTCGCGCGTGGGCATCCAGTGCTTGGTCTCCGGTGTTAACCTGCAAACTGCGAAAATTTTTGTTAGGTGATCTTCATCCTGGACATCTCCGGAGTCATGCCATCTAAAAACTTTTGATTTTTTTGAATTGATCAACAGAGCCATTGCTCCGGTCCAGAGCTCATGCTTGATGCTTGCCAGTCTTCTGTACTGTGCTTCTTGTACAACTTTAAATACATAGCAGCCCTTAAGTGCATAACAATTATAACAGACTGAGTCTTTAACCAGGCGGAGCTTCGAGCCGGTCTTGCATTCCTTCGCAGGTATACCATATGCCCAGCCGGGCATTTTGGAGGGCTTACTTAGGCCTCCAACCAGGTCCCACGCTTCACTTGTTTTCATAATCTTATAATATCCTATATTATTTATTTGTCAAGCTTGAAGCTTGCTGCTTGCCGCTTGATGCTTGATGCTTGCGGCTTATTTCTTTTAGAAATTTTTCGCAGCTGGCCAGGTAGGCCCGCGGCAGCTCTGAGTGCGGCCGCAGGAAATAGTGTGTTAAGTCGTTGTGTTTAATTCGTCTTCTTCGCACTTCCACCCTGTATCACAACATCATCACCTGCAAACCCTGCACCTGATAATAGTTTTCCTATTTGTGAAACCATTTTGACCTCAGCGTGTTTTTCGTGTTTGCCTTTGTATTTGATATATTCTTTATTCATGATCACGGGCTCAAACTTAGATTTATACCCAACATATCCGTCGTAAGCGTCTTTTGGTCTTAAACTCTTACTTGTGGATACATGCCATCTATTATCTTTAAATATATAAATATATTCAATGTGGATATCTCCCTGCATATCGTGCATGTACATCCACTCATCCCTGAACTCTTTGGCTGGCTCTATTTCTCTATTCCAATCACGACCATAAAAACTACATTGATCGATGGTTTCATCTAAATAGCTGGCGTCGCCATGTTCAAATAATAGTTTTGCAAGTTCACGATTATTATAATTGTCAACTAACATATGACCTACGCCGTAAGGATAGCCATCACTATGAACATATATTACTTTTACTTTTTTTGTCTTCGGGTCTTCTATTGCTATATTACTTCTTGTACTCATATTTCCTTTCTGTTGTTTGGGATATCTTATAATATCCCAGAGCTAATGTCAAGCTTGAAGCTTGCGGCTTGCTGCTTGAAGCTTTTTTCTTATTCAACTTCAGGTTGAATTTTTCAACCACAGGTTGAATTTTCCTAATCCCAGATCCAACTAGGAAACTGATCAGTTTTATAGTTCTGTGCAATTTCTTGCAACGTACTATACGTCTAACCCAGTTAGATCAGGGATCAGTTCTGGTTATGCAAGTGCGCATAAAATGCATATTGAACACAACCAGAAGTTGTCCCAGTTAAATTAAATGTTTGTGTCGGAGCAACCCAGTTTCTTTTTTAATTTAACTATTCCCATATAATCCTATTGACAAGGTTTGTCAAGTAGTATATTAATTTATTTATGCAAAATAAAACGAAAGGCAAAAAATGAGTAGAGTAAGAATGAATACCGAATTTAGAAATAAGTTTTTAAATAGGTATGTTGACTATGCAGAAAAAGAAATAACCCAGGAACAACAAGCATATCTTGGTGCAAGAGAGTTAGTGGATAATGTTTATCCAAAAACTTTTGATCTTGCAAGATACGTTGTTGAGAGATCATATCCAAGTGAAGATGTTCAAACTTGCAGAACTCTAAAGCAAAAATATGGCGAGCCATTAGATGTTGTAGCAAAAGATAAATGTTTTTATTTCTCTTATGCAAAAGAAAACCCAGGTGAAGATGAGGACAAGCAAGTGTCCGAACATTTTGATTTTGGTTTGTATGGCGATACAGATAATGGAAATAGTTATAGTAATGATACAGGCAAAAGATTTGCTTATGCTTATTATAGAGAGGAACTAAAAGCAAAAGAACTTAATCCTGACATCTATGCACAACAAAATGGCAAAGATGATAACCCACATAAAACAAAGCACATTGACTTAAATGACAAAGCTTTGGGATATTCTGGTTATTCAAGTTATAATTCTAACGATAACAATGTCGGAATTGCTAAAGACTTTGACAAGCAATATGAGTTAGATATTATTGGAACTTCACATTGTAGATCAAGAACTATTGCGTGTACTCAAGCTGAATTTAAAGTTTTTATGATTTGGAAACAGGCAAAAGCAAATCTAATAACTTGCCACCAGGCTTGGATTGATAGTATTGAAAAACAAAAACAAGCTATGAAAACAGGATTGAAAGCTTATAGATATTTAAGCGAGGGCATTGAGTTAATGTCTGAACTTGGTATTAATATTGATGAGGCAGAACTTGTAAGATGTAATTCAACAGGACTAACAATCTACAATCCACAAAACCTGGCTAGTATGATTAAAGGAATGAAGAATACAACTGTAAGTAGAGAGCAAAAAATAGCTTTGAGAAAACAGTACGAAAGGAATAATAACTTAAATTAAGCTATTGACGTATGGGATATTTTAATATAATATCCCATACATCAAATGAAAGGAAATATGAACACACAAAAAACATTTACAATAACTTACTATGCTAAAAAGTATGGCAAGATGATAACAAGAAATGCAAAATGGGATAACTTGTCAAAGTATTGGACAAGTAAATCAGGCGACGCATTGATAACTTATTATGATTTAGACAAGCAAGGTTATAGAACTTGTTCAGGCAACTACAAGATAAGGTATTAAATGAAATTATTCGGATTATTATTTGGATTTATATTTGCAATATTAGGACTACTTATTGCAATTCATTCAATTCATCATGTTGTTGGATTATTAATTACTTTTGGTGGAATGTACACGACTTTAAATTGTCTACCAGGTTATGGGGAAAGACTATGAAACTTTGCCAAGGACCAGATTGCCATACTTACGATACTAAAGATAGATTGAGAGGACCGAAAGGAAATAAAGTTCCGCAGACTAGAAGAAGATCAAGCCTTTATTATTTAGGCGGCAATGCATGTGATACAAGATGTGAACGAGATTGGTTTCAAAAGTTTGGTAACCAGGCTGTGGATTACTTTGGAAGAATAACTCAACCTATAAAACTAGAGGCTGGCAACGCGTGGCATAAGCAATATGAGTGGGATAATAGTTATGAGAATAGATCTTATATTTACTATAACCGAGTAACAAGAGAACAAAGACCATTGACAGAGCAGCAATTTCGTGATAGTAATTACGACTTAAACGAAAGGTAGAAATGACAACAATTAAATGGAACGACAAAGAATATAAGATACCAGAATATTTTGCTAATAATCTTAGAGATGAAAAAGGTTTAGAAATGTGTACTCATACTAATCCTTTTAGTGGTCAACAATGTGAGTTACCAGATTTTGCTTCTCTTATTTATTGCAACATTAAGGACGCAGAGTGGGCAGAACAATATAAGATAATGCAACAAGGTATTACTTGGTTTCAGAAATACTTTACTGATGAATATTACGTATTATTAGACTAACCATTGACCGCGCAACAATACAATGATAGTAATTATACATTAAACGAAAGGTAGAATGAAAAAGATAAATTACGATAGATTAGGAAACTTAACTAAAGATGATATTAACTTTCCTAAATGGTTAACACCAGAGATAGTTCATACCGCATTGTATATTCATAATGCACCGAGCAAAGAAGACATAATCAAACGAAGTGAATACATGGCTAAGCAGATTGGCAATCAGTCAATGCAATACGCAATGGCATTGTTAGTATTGCCACACTTAATAGAGTCAACAAAAGATACACAAGAATACAAAGACTTCACAGCTTCTCGCAAGAAGACAATCAACTAAACAAGTAGATTGCAACGCGCTAACGCGCGTTGCAATAGAGGTACCACAACCAATTTCAACATTCAACTACAACGAGAATCGCCCCCTTCTTTTGAAAAAAGGGGTCCCAAGCTTGACCCTTTATTGCTTGATTTGGACGGTTTTAGCCTGTAAAAACGTTATGGGTTCCAAAAGCACCTTTATAAAAATTTTGCAAAAAAATATATGGAAATAGACTTAGAGAAGATCAAGAAATTGCCTCCTGACATAAAGAAAGACTTTATGAAGATGTATTTGAGGCTAGCAGAGAAGAAAAAAATTTTAAAAATTCGGGATGACTTTTTAAGCTTTACCAAACACATTTGGCCGGAATTCATCGAGGGTGCTCACCACAAAATTGTTGCAAAAAAATTTAATGAAATAGCAGAAGGCAAACTTAAAAGATTGATTGTTAATATGCCGCCAAGGCATACAAAGTCCGAGTTCGCTAGCTCCTTGCTGCCCGCTTGGATGATCGGGCGAACACCTAAACTAAAAATTATTCAAACGACTCACACAGGGGAACTAGCAATTAGATTCGGGCGTAAAGCTAAAACACTCATGGATTCTCCAGAGTATAAAGAAATTTTTGAAACGAGATTAAGGGAAGATAGTCAGGCAGCGGGTCGCTGGGAAACTGCTCAAGGCGGCGAGTATTTCGCATCGGGTGTCGGTGGAGCAATCACTGGAAGGGGTGCAGATTTATTAATTATTGATGATCCTCACTCAGAACAAGACGCAATGAACATGACAGCGCTCGAGAGAGCTTATGAATGGTATACATCAGGACCACGTCAAAGATTGCAGCCTGGAGGTGCTATCGTCTGCGTTATGACGAGGTGGAATACAAAAGATTTAACGGGAATGTTATTAAATCATCAAAAGGAAGCAAAATCGGATCAGTGGGAACTAATTGAGTTTCCAGCGATTATGCCATCAGGTAATCCAGTCTGGCCTGAATATTGGAATTTTAAGGAGTTAGAAACTGTTAAAGCTTCATTAAGTGTTTCTAAATGGAACGCTCAGTGGATGCAAAATCCAACATCAGAAGAAGGTGCCATTATAAAACGAGAATGGTGGAAGAAGTGGGACAAAGATACATTACCAAAATTAGAGCACGTTATACAATCTTACGATACAGCTTTCATGAAAAAGGAAACAGCGGATTACTCGGCTATAACAACTTGGGGCGTGTTTCGAGAGACCGAGGACAAACCGACGAATTTAATTTTGGTAGATTCATTAAAAGGGAGATACGAGTTTCCAGAACTAAGAAGAAAAGCATTAGAGCAGTATAAGTACTGGAAGCCGGAGACTGTATTGATTGAAG
>VTLG01015968.1_pt1 | contig 13123 bp, 19 predicted proteins | sample 4694571 | NCBI WGS metagenome assembly VTLG01 (sample SAMN12604809, study PRJNA352737) | marine metagenome | biome: ENVO:00000447; feature: ENVO:00000209|ENVO:00000569|ENVO:01000036; material: ENVO:00002151; isolation source: viral sequences binned using virsorter ... | reverse complement strand
GGGCATTATCAATATCACTAACAGCACCCATCCATCTTGATAGGTCTTGGCTCATAGCTTCCAAATCTCTTCCTGCTTGAAACATTCTCTTTACATTAGAGAAAGCTGTACTGGCAATCCCAAGACTCGCAGTGATGGATATAGGGTCAAACAATTTTGGATACTCTGCTCAGTTGAGCATATTGTTAGCTAGATAGCTATATTTCCGTAATTATAACTGGATGCTCTTGGTTTTCCAAGATTTTCTTTTTTAATCTATAAACTGGTGTCTTTGTTGCAGGAGACTTTACATCTTCTACTATCCACTCATATCGTCCAATATCAAAGTATTTAAAGTCTGCTTTATAATAAGCAATTTTCTTTTCATTGATAACAATATCGAATTTTGGCTGTAATTCTAAGTCTCTGATAACACCTTGACTCTTTAGCAGTAGAAGTTCTGTATATCTTTTTGCTTCTTTTTTGGAATCAAACGTAATGCCATCAATTTGTGTTTTAACGTTTCTGTATTTGTTCATATACGCTCGATTTCCTGCCAAGATGGTAATCCTGCCAGTTTAGTCAGTCTCTCAAACTCGTTGTGCCCTTTTTGTGTAAGTACAACATCTAATGAATTACTTCTATCCTCTACAAGTACAAACTCACCTTCTCTAAGTTTCTCTAATAGAAAGGGATAAGGTGTTCGTCCACACATCACTGCTACTAATCCACCATATCTGATAGACTGAGTTTTCGATAAGCCAGTTCTACGTTTCATCAAGCTTTCTGGAAGTGCGGCCCATCAATGAACGGTCTTCTATTTTCTGACCTTCGTAAATCAATATATTCATTCATAAGGTCTTCTGCTGAGTCTGGTGACACAGTAAGATATTTGTGCCAAGCGGCTCCCCAAATAAGCTCGACACCAAGCTCTCTACCTGCCTTTCGCATAGCATCAGCTATGTTATCATAATCCACAATATCCCAAGATGGATTACTGCCATCATAAGCCATAAGGTCAACAGCGTGTGCATACCCATCCTCTTGCACCAAATGTTTACTTTTCATTGTCTGTGATTTGCCAGATTTATACAAGCGTTCCTGTGTCGCAAGGTCTCTCACCCCATATATGACACCAAAGTCAACATCCGTGTATGTGATGGCAAGCTTTACAACTTTTACTAAATCTGGGTGTACTCCCTCTAGTTTGTCTAATGACCTCTGTGATAATTGAAATGCCATGTTAAGCTCCCTTTGTTTTGTAATATTTGCTTACTGCTCTGTTACCAAACCAGAACGACATAATGGCAGCGAATAATCCTGCTGTCTGGTCATCCCAGATTGTATCGAGTGCCATGTTAAGACTGACACCACTCTGATTCATAAGAGAGAGTAATGCTGTTACTTTGATGGCAACGAATAAACCAAAAAAAGCATAAGTGATAGTAGGACGCACACTACCTCGTAATGCGTTAATAAAACCTCCTGCATCGACATCATCATGCTTGTATAACCCCTCTGTCTCTTTGATCTCTGCTTCTTTATCAAGTTCGGATATCTTAAGCTCTGACTTCTTTGCCATAAGCTCCATTTGCATCTGCATTCTCTGAAGTTCATACTTTTGCTCCTGCCCTCTCTTAAAATAATTTAGAACCTCTGGCAAAAAGCTTGTGCCGAAACCTAACAAACTGCCTATTATTGTCATCATCTTAGTCTACCTCTGAACAAGAAAAAGAAATACCATATGTAGATACAGCATTCGTATCCCACATCAACTCATTAGAATCCATACGAAATATACCTTTGGGATTGTTGTAGGTTATGACTGTTCCCTGTGCAACGTCTGCTTTCAATTTAGGCTCGACCTGTATGGTAGACGAACCAGACTGATCGCTTATAACCATGTGTAATCGAGAAGATGACCCAGTGCCTACTTGCACATAATCCCCTGCACTAAAAGCTGTTGTGCCACTTAATTGCAAGAGCACTTCTCCTGCCGATGCAGCGTTTGCAACCGTCACTGACCCACTTATAGTATTTTGTGGTGCTCTGGCATCATTGTCACTTAAGAAAAACGTACCTCGTCTACCGTGTAACTTTACCAGAAAACTAACCCATTCATGTGCTTGTGAGCGTCTCATAGGTGGTAACGACAGCACTGCCTTCCATTTAGCTAAATCAAACTCTATCGTCTGCTGTACCCCAGTAAAAGGAGACTCCGATATTCCTACACCTCTAATAATTGACCATTGCTGTGTAACATACTGTGGACTGGATGGTGGTGTAAGGGGATATGTAATACTCACGACATCAACTGACCGAAAGAGCCACCCCTACGTTTTTGATCTACGACAGCCTGTAAAGTGCTTTGTTGGATAGCAGGAAGCATATTGAGCACTTCTGCTCTTACTGTATTCTGTATACCAGTAGAAAAGTTTAAGTTTTGATTTACAACCGTTGTTGCACCACCTGTAGGCAATGCACCATTTGAAACTATACGACCACCAGTGTTAGGAACAAACATCTCAGGGCCGCGTTCTCCCACCATATAAGGTCTTCCACGCTGTACTGTACCACCACCTGCTAACCCTTTTATAGGTATTTCATCTAGTTGTGCACTTGTACCTCTAAGACCCAAAATGCTATTTATTGCCCTATTGATTATAGCAAGTCTTATTGTTTGAGCTAACAACTGCTTCACAAAGTCTTTGAAGATATCTAGAAAACTTGTCAAGTTTGCTTTACCAGAAGTTAACATTTCTGCCAAACTATCGGAAACTTTATTTCCCATATCCTCTACTGCTTCTTTTACTGCCACAAATTGTGGATTTGTAAGTCTCATCTGCAAATCCATTTCTCTCATGGCTCTATTGAATTCGTCAGTCGTAAATTCTGATTGGGCAAATTTAAGATCAGCTATATTTTCAGTGATTTCTTCCAAAGGGGTTTTTAGAGATTCAACGATAGATTTTGCATTATCAAATCTTTCTGTAATAACGTCTGTAATATCGGTTGTTTCAGACAGCGATTGCTCTAGTTTTTCGTTAGCAATGAGCAAGTCCATAAATGTTTTTTCTAATTCGCTACCACCATCACCTAATTTTGCAAAAGAGCTTGCGTGTTCACTGATAACTTTCACAGCTTCTCTTTCTGCATCTGTGCCTAGACTTAATTGCTTATTCAGAAACTCTTGCTTTTTTCTTTGCTCCTCGATAGCCATATTTATATTTTGTATAGCAGAAGCTTTTTCAGCTTTCATTCTAGCTTCTTTTTCTTCGGCAAGTGCTTGGTCAGCGGCTAATTTATTGAATTTTCTTACTTCTTCAATTTGAGACTCGATAAGGGCTATTTCTTCTTTTTTTGCCTTAACGAGTGCTGCGTGATTTCCTCTCTTCTGCCTAGCGTTTTCTAAATCTAAAAGCTCTCCTTGTAACATGATTAGCTCTGCTGTCAGTCCAGAACTTGTCATTATGTCATTACGCAAAATACCAATGCTGTATAACAAATCTCTAACACCTCTCACAGAATCTTTCAGAGACCCAATGAACTTAGCAAGTGTGGGCATAAGTGGTGTGATGACAGAAACTCCAAGATTTTGTAACTCACCACTGAGACCCTTCATTTGATTAGCAAAACTTGTAGATGTACGAGCAGCGTCACCTTGTGCATCTGTCGTTCCACGTAGAAGAATATTTAATCTTGCTTGTACTTTTTCTTGATTTGATGCGTCCTTAGAGAGCTTATTTATGCCCATACGCATGAGTTCTTGCTGTATGGTTGCTTCTGTAATTACAACACCAAATCGTCTGACTGTTTCGTGATTACCCACGAGAGCACTTTGGAATGCTCTCATTGTTTCAGCATCGCTTGCGTTATTGAAAGACGCTACATCTGTTGCAAGTTTCGCAAGTTGAACTGAGAGATCAGCAGCTTCCCCTCTAGCAAAACCCATAGGCACAAAAGTATCCTGTATGGTAGATGCCATTTCCTCTAATTCAAAAGAGCTTCTACCAACCTCGTTTGCGAACTGGTTTAAGCTTGCTCTAACATCATCTGTAAATTGTCCAAATACTACACTAGACTTTGCTTGCATCTCCTCGACATGAGACCCAAAGTTAACAAGGGCTGCCCCTGCTCTTGCTACCTGTGTCACCACTACAGCACCCACAGCGACTTTGGCAACTGATGCTATTCTGTTGAAATTTTTGCTGACTTTGGACGTAGTTGTGCTAGTTGATTGCTCAAGTTGCTTAAGCTTTTTGGTGATGTCGCTTAAGTCACCTTTAATACGGACTATGAGTTCGTCTGCTGTTGCCATTAGTCTGGATACCTCTCCATCATATCCTGTAGCTCATCTTTTGTTAGTGGGGTATCTGATGAAGAAGCATGGAAGCTACTGAAACCTTCTACTGCACAAGAAAATTCTATCATCGTCATATTCCAAAATTGTTCTGGTGTCATCTGTAGAACTCCAATTCCTGTTTCTAAAAGGTCTCTCCACTTAATTTCTTCAACTACAGTACCCCTCTTTACTTTTTTTCGTCATCGTCACCACTCGATAGAGCCATAGAAATAATTTCTCCTACAGATCGTATAGCGTCAACAAAACCAACTTTCCAGACAAGATCACTAACTTGTTTTTCAGTGATGTCTTTACCACCACCTTTTATTGCTGTATAGAGAATATAACTGATCTCTGTAACCTTCAATTCGGCTTCTGATACCTTTTGTGCTAATTTTAAAATCGGTGTATCTAATGTATTTTCGATACGCACCAGTGAGTCAAAATTTAATTTACAGTTATAAGTCTGATCTCCAAGCTTGATCTCAATCTCCCCTCTTAGTTGATTTGACATTTTTCTTATACTCCACTGTTGTTGTTATGATAAATTCTTCGCCACGATTAGCGACATCTTTTACTGATGTGACGGTGTGTGTATGCCCACCACATAGAAAAGTCTTATCCAGTCCACGACTTATGTGAACTCCGTCCAGTTGGACTGCTGAAGTAAAAGCAAACGTATATTCGCCATTCTTCTTCTTAAAAAAAGCAGGATAGTCCGTCTTTTTATTGTTTGTAATAGTTGTCTCTGTCCAAGCCATTTATTAAGCTGCCGAAAATGTAATTGACCCAGATGATTCTAAAGTAACACTGTAAGTAGCTTCTCCATTGTACTCACCTGCATATTCTAGACTAGCTATCATAAACGTACCTGCATAAGTGCCTAAATCTGGCACGATGATATTGTAGCTTTTGAAACTTGATGTACCATAAGCACTTCTCAGAGTTTGTTCTGCTGTTGAATCTGTAAAGACACCAGATGCTGTAATTGTCATAGACTGAATGCCACCAGACGGTAGTAGCTCTCTGAAAGACCCACTGTCCTTATTGGTAATGTCTACAGCTTCGTCATTAAGTGTCATAGACGTTGATCTCATGCCACCTACAGTTGTCATAGTTCCACTAATATCAATCTTTAATAATAAGGCTTTACCTCTTTGTGCTGCCATTTTTGCTCTCCTTTAGCTATCAAAAACTACGGCTCGAAATCTCATGACTCCGTGTCGAGTTATTCCATCAGCTTCGGTTAGTGTATTCTCAAACTCATGTCTGATATTCACTAAGGAAGCACCACTTACAGTTATACTCGCATTATGTAGCGTTGTATATACTGAACTCATAATATTTTTTATCTCTTTTCTACCTCTGTACTGACTCCAGACATGGATTGTAAGAGTGTGCTCATGGGCATCTTTATCTTTTGTGTCGATATTTGTAGCTGTCTCTTCGCCTATAACAACATAAGGATAAGCCGTATTCTCTGGAACATCGTCAAATACCCCAGTAATAGAATTTCCACTAACATCATTGATGGTGGCATTGTCTAAGGCTGTAAATATTGCTTGTTGTAATGCAAAAGAATGTAGTGCCATTATCCTAATAACTTTCTAAGTCTAGCTCTTATTTTTGGTCTATTCTGCTCCAAAGACGGTTGCATAAAGGGTCTTGCACCCATTTTTGATGTGCCATACTCTAAATATTGTGAGTACTCTGCTTGGCTAATTACTTCACCCTCTAAGCCATTTCCCTGTATGCTAGTTACAATATTGTTTGCCAGAAATCCTGTATCACTTGCAGGAAACTGACCAGATGCTGATGCTTGATGAGTTCTTCTTGGATTGTACTTTACATACGTCTCTCCACTTTTTGCACCACGCAAAATATTGTCTACAGCAGTGTTTCTTGTAGCATTTATTCCGTATGCTATGACTTGTTGCATTTTTTTACGAATATCTGCACTTACTCCAGTCAAATTATTGCTTTCTCTGTCAATCTTAACAGAAACCTTCATGTAGCCACCCCTTCTTCCACTAAAATATCCAAATATCTGTCTCTAGTATCTCTATTTATCACTCTTTTTATGTTAAATGTCCTTGTATAGCTTGCACCATCCCTATTGAAACGATATTGCAGTCTGTTTTTAAAACTTATGTTTCTGTTGAAGCGTGTTGTAATGATATGTGTTATTCTTTCTTCTAATTGATCTCCAAAAACCCTCTCAGAGCCTGTTTTTGGCTCTATCATGCCAAATACAGAAAACGAATCACTATATGTGACGTTTTGTGAGCCACCACCATCGCTTGTCCTTGTCTGAGTTTGTACAAACAATTTATGTCTAAGCTTGCCTACTGCCATATCATTCTGGTTTCTTTGGAAAAGTTACAACTTTTGGAAATTTAGGTTGTTTACTTATGTCAAGCAGGTCTTGCCTATACTTTTTCCATTCATCTTGCTTAGATTCAGTCATATCTGCCCATCTAAGTGGGTTTGACACAATTGGGTCTACCTCAAAAGAAAGAATAGCATCTCTAACATCCCTTACCTGTTGTGCTTTTTGCTTAATAACTTCGTCTTCTGTGGGTGGTGTGTAGGCTTGTGCGTCTCCATTAAGTTTTATGTAGTCATTTAGCTTTTTTAAGTCTATATCGCTCCCAGTGTCGTTTAAATTGACTGTGAATGGTATCCATCCGTGAATGGGATGTTTTATCTCACAATCGATGTCACCACTTTCGTTAACAATTTTTGCATTTTTATATTGTTTTATCTCTATCATCACGAAATCCTTTGATAAACACCCCATGCGTAATGATTTGACGCATGATTGAATGATGTCCTGCCATGATATCTCCAAGTACCACTCCCTACACTTGAAGGACTTGCCATTATTCTTGCACCATCATTTGTAACACTGCCAGAACTTGTAAAACTATAAGGAAACTCAAGTCCTGCATAGTATAGACTGCTTCCAGAAACTGTAGCTCCTGCATTATATCCTGCACTTGAACCTGACACACCTAATATAAATGAACCAACATTCGTCAATCCACTAATCGAGCTTAGACTCATAGAAGCACCACTTAAGCTAAGTCCAGAACCTGCTGACATCGAGTTAGTAACAGTAGCAGCTCCACTAGATGTCGATACAGACACGTTCGTACCTGCAACTACTGATGTAATAGCATTTGCCTGTATAGATTGCTTTGTTCTAAGAGGAGTCATAACTTGTGTCGTTTCTGTTCCTGCTTCTGCTGTAGATTGCGAAGGCACTTGTAGTGATAAAATTGTTGTTCCAGAGGTATTTTTAACTTCTGTAACTGCTGAAGTTGCATACTGTATATCATCTGTAATTATATTGACCCTAGCGTTTGTCTGATCGGATTCTAAGAGAATTATCCAAGCAGAATCAGCTTCGTTTCTCATCTTAAGTTGATTTGCACTAGTGTCATACCATAATTGATTTGCAAACGTTGTTGACGGTGCTGACCCACCAGAGTTTGTAGAAACTATAGCAAGAAGTGCGTTATTTAAATCGGCACGAAAATTTGGTGCTGTCTGGTTTGCTATGTTGTAATCGTGATTCGCCATTAGTTATATTTAACCTCTGCTTTGAGTGTTGAAATCGATGGTGTTATATTTGTTGATGTGCTTCTCAACTCTATCTTAAAACGAAAATATCTTCCAGTAAAGAAACCTGCTCTAAATCTTTGGAATGTACCACTAAACGAACCACTAGAAGATGGCTCAATAAAAAACTGGACATCTGAGTCTTTTTGTTGAGATGTTGCTCCAGATAAGTCATCTACATTTCCAGTCAATTGATCCCAGAGAGTAGAACCCCCACCGATAGCATCCCACAGAGTTACCCCACTTCCTGTATCCGATCTTATTGTATTTACAATTATTTCTGCTCTAACAAGCCTTACACTACTAACATCAATGTCTGTGCCAAAAACATAAGTGGCTACGTTAGTAGTAGCATTTGGGTTAGTAATAACCAAAGAGCCACTAGAAACTGAGCAGTCTGTTTTAGTTCCTCCGAATGAACTGCTCTCTGTTTGTGTTACTGTGTTAGAAAACTGAGTAAGAGATGTTGTAGGTATGGCAACAGCAGATGTGAAATTAGCTGACGCTACACTTGTTTTATCGTAAGCTCTTATCATGTATGTACCAGAACGAGCAGGAACACTAAAAGTTGTTGCAGGTCTGGGAACTTTTTCCGTATCCGTTGTAGAGTTTGCCCAAGTAGCACCAGATAACTCACTAGAAAACCTTATAGTGTAGAAAGATAAATCTAAATCAGCTATGGCATCCCATCCCAATATAACATTATCTCCAGAAACAATCGCATCGAAATTTGCAACGTCAGCAGGTGGTACACCCTGTCCTGCTATAGCAGCTGTTGTCTGATTATAATCACCTTTGACCCCTAATGTGTTTATTGCTCTTGCTCTTACAACAAAAGAACCATCCTCAACATCAAATACCTCATATATTCCCAGTTCCCCAGTGCCTACTACCTTAAAATCTGAATCAGAAGCTTTTCTAAACTCAACTTCAACAAAATCTATTCTTGAAGCATCCACTGTGCTCATAGATGCTGTGATTATAAGAACTTGTGAAACTTTTTCGTTAATGACTCTCAATTCGCTAGTAATAGTTAGACCTACAGATGGAACACTAAATGGGTCTAATAAAGTAGTATTGTCTGTCTCAAATTGTGTTTCTTCAGCATCCCAGTCAAAAACCGAACTGGATATCTCTCTCAGAGTAAGGTCAATATTGAGACCTTGTTCCACATCTGGTGTGAGAATCCAGTTTTGCACCTCAAAAGTTTTTGCACTGAAACCTAATCTACTATTTGTAAGTTGCACTATATCACCTACTTGTACCCTCAAAGCTTTAACGGAAAACATTCCCTTTACAACTATTTGCTGTCGATTTTTAAACAAGGCTATCTTAGCTATTCTTTGTGCCATAGAGCTTGTGTTTGTAAAGGGAAGCTCTAAATCAATTATATTTTCCTCGTTATTATCTATACTAAGAAACGTGCTAGACCGTATTTCTGGGTAATCTGTGTTTTGAAAATTTGTTTCTGCACCTCGAAACTTACCTCGTACTACGTTGAAGTTGTCTCTACGACTCTGTCTTGTTTGGATAGAAAGATTACCTCGTAGATCATCCTCTGTAAGCGTTAGCACTGGACTTGTATACGAACCTGCTTTTACTCTCCACTTACCTTGTGAGTACCACATTATTCCTGCCATAGACGCAACAAGCTTTTCTAAAACGGCTCTAGGGTTTACATTTGTAGTAAGAGCACCGTTAACAGTGTATTTTGATTGTGTTCCCCCACCCAAAGAAGCAGCTAGATTTATAGTTGTATCACACACGGTCTGAGCAGAAGCAAAAGCAGTGTCATCTAAATCTGCTGTAGGAATATTCAGTCCGTAAGAACTTGTTAGGTAATCTCTGATTACTAAGGCAGTATTATCGCTCCATGCTGTTGCACCTGTGTTTACATTGTACAACTTTTTACCTTTTATTAATGCTGTAAGATTTGGCTCACCATTTGGAAAAGCGTCTGCTTGAAACTCATATCGGACATAAATATAAGTGATGTTTCTCAATTTGTGATCTGATGTCCACTTTGTACTCTCTGAAACTAAATCAGTGTCTCCTGTTGTTTGATCTCCAAGATGTATCTTTACTCTAATAAATTTGTTACTACCGTCTACATATTTTGCAGGTGACGTAACAAAATTATTATTGTCGATGGTGAGTTCTTCGTTATTCAAGTATATTTTAGATACCTCTTCACAAATGTGACCTGCCATAGCATAGACAACGTGAAGAAACTTATTATTATCTGTCACTTCCTTAAATACTATAACCCCACCAACTCTAGTCTGACCGTAGATGATTTGATGATCGGCAGCACTTGCTATACCAGATATGTTGTATCCCCCCACTGTTGTTGTGCCCTGTGATGTTGCTCCACCGTTAGATGAACCTAATGAATTAAGATTAGGGATTTGTGGCTGTGGTGTGAGTGCATTAAGAACATAACTTGTGCCAACACTTATAGCAATTTGTGTGGCAATCTTAACGTAAGTACTAGCACTTCCTAAAGCTTTGAAAGCACTGACTGTATAGTAAACGATAGTGCTAGGCTCTGCAAAAATAGCACTAGGTGTTATGAAGAAAACAAATAACGCAATAAAAACTAATCGACTGTCCAAAATACATCCCCAGATTTTATTTTTTCAAATTGCAAACCCTGCTCAGTAACAAAACCTGCCCTATGATCTATAGCTACACCAAGTTTGTAGCCTATGCCATATTCAATCCTTTGACGCTCAGTGGAACACACTATACTGCCTTTTGGTGGTATCATACCCAGAAATCTTGTAAGTTTTGTATCTATAGCATCTTTTAAGGTAGCAACTTTCATTTCTACAAGCATTGTCCGATAAGTTCTATTTGCTTTAAGTGCTGTGTCATAATCTGGTAAAAACTCATCAAAAAAACCTTTGCCAGTTTGGACTTTGATTATTTGATTTGCAAATACAACACAATCGTGCATACCCCAGTTGAAAGGCTTGTTTCTGACCTCTTCAATGTATAGTTCAAGGTCTTTTTCCCAAGTATCTTTCTTCATCTTCTACCCCAGTTAAAAGTCTTGCCTTGTAATTGATCGACAAAATCTAAACCTTTGTCTCCACTATATAGAGCTTTTTGCACAGCAGAAGTGTATCTCAAAACTTTAGCTCTATTTAATTCTAACAACTTTGACTCTAATCTCACAGTAATCGAGCTAAATTCTACACCCTCATTTATATCCATTTGGTCTAAGTACCCAACAAAGAGAGTCGAGGTGGCATCATTATCTAATCCAGTATCAGAGATATCTATTAAACCACCTGCTTCTGTCAATATGAACTCGCCATCTTCACTACCTAAAAACAAAAGATTTGCATTCCGAATACCAAATAAAATTGTAACTTCTCTGCCTTGATACGGCTCTGTGAGAGCCAATGACAGATTTGTTGATGGAATACCACTCAAAGTCAGAGTTACGTTTTTAGCACCGATATCAGAACTTTCTTCTACGTTATCGAAGTTAAGCACAGTGCCTACTCCTCTATAAGTGTTACCACCTATAGTAAGCTCACCAACTCCTGTGTATAAATATAAAGTTTGTGTATCAAAGGCTATCTGAAAAGCAAAAAACGGCTCGATATTGTCGGATGTGATTGCCGATGTAATGTTTGCGTCAAGTGTTCGGCTCATAGATCACCTTGCTTATTTCTTAACTGGCACTTCTTTCCATGCTTCGTCTACGTCTGGTGTGCTAGGGTCATCTGCCTTGTAGTGCCCTGTTTTAGTCCTTGCTCTTACTTTTTTTGTCTCTGTAGGCTCTACAGTCTTTACTTCTTCAGCACAACCTGCATCCATAAACTGATGAGCTAACTTTATCTGCCATTCTTCTGTAGCTACAAACTCTTCTCCAAGTGCATACATCTTGGTATGTGACCCTTGAGCATTAGCTGTGCCAATAATACTTTTTGTAATTTTTATCTTCATTTTTGAATCTCACATAGAGAGGGGATTGCTCCCCTCTCCACTAGCTAACAATTAGGATGCGTGTGCAGTAAATGCGTTATCACCAGTGTGCCTTGCATGGCTCTTGACGATAAATGCTCCTATTGGAGTACCGTTTGAGTGTGTACCAGTTTTGGCAAGAACGACCCTAATGTATCGCTTCCCACCTCTGTATCCAACTCTAAAGATGTCTCCTGCTGTATCTGGATTACCACCTGCTGTACCGTCTAATTTTAAGAAGATACCACCAGATGAGATTGTTCCATCCACAATATCGGCTTGAGCTACATCGGTGAAAGTTGAGTTGTCATCAGAATGCTCTAATGATACCTCGAAGTGTACTGAGCTTGAAAGTGTGTCACCTTCTGCTCCAACGTCCACCATTACTGTTGCACCCTCATAACCCTGCAAATCAACTCCTGTACCATTCTCAGCAGCTGTTTTCACAGCATTTTTAATTGATACGGCAGTCGCTATGTTATTTGATAAGTCTTTCATTTATACCCCCTCTTAAGCTGAGATTACTTGAATTCGGAGAGCTTCTGGAAGAATTACCTGTCCACCAACTCTTCTTCGAGCAACGTAACGGACGTTACCAGAAGTAGCTTGAGTGAATGGGTCTCTCAACACTGAAAGATTTACACGATCTACGACCATGTAACCTCTGCTGAAGTCACCGAAGATTACTGGCTTTGCTGATGAACCAACATCGGCTAAGTCTGGAGCTTCCACATATGGATACCCTAGAACTGAGTTTGGAACACCTGCTGTTAACATCATTCCTGCTTGGAATACATATTGTCCTGCTGAATCCTTCAGCTTTCTAATAGCACCAAGAGTCGTTCTGTTGAACATGAATGTAGCATTCTGCCCATAATCAGACTTGATTGCGTGTACGAGTTCGATGAGACCGTCACCAGTTAAGAGTGTTCCACTACCAGAGTTGGTCGTGCCAACGCTAGAATTTGTTATAACACCCTCTGGCTTGCCTACGGCATCACCAACGATGAAAGAGTTACCTTCAGCCTTTGCAAACTGTGTAGCAAATTCTGACTGCATTTCTGCTTCCATATTGAATGCTGAATCATCCAACTGCTGTGTAGAAATATCGACAAGTGCATAAAGCTCATGTGTTGGGATTTCCTCTAAAGCTGTTGTGTATCCAGTTGTTTCTGAACGAGAACCTGTTTCAGCAACCCA
>VTLG01014262.1_pt1 | contig 13123 bp, 12 predicted proteins | sample 4694571 | NCBI WGS metagenome assembly VTLG01 (sample SAMN12604809, study PRJNA352737) | marine metagenome | biome: ENVO:00000447; feature: ENVO:00000209|ENVO:00000569|ENVO:01000036; material: ENVO:00002151; isolation source: viral sequences binned using virsorter ... | reverse complement strand
TTTAATTTATTTCCCATTGGGAGATCGTTTATTTGAAATTAAGTACGTAGAGCATGAAAAGCCATTCTATCAACTTCAAAAAAATTATATCTATGAATTAAGATGTGAACTCTTCCGTTACGAAGACGAAATTATCGATACTGGTGTTGATGCAATCGATGATGAATTGGTCGGAGATGATACAGATGGAGTTACTGATGAGGGTTTAACTTCTATCTTAGGTCCGTCAATGACCTTTACTATGATAGGTACTGCATCAACGGCATGGGCATATACTTCAGGTATTGTAACTACAGGTGGTATCTATAAGATTTCTATTAGTAATAGAGGTGGAGGATATATCTATGCTCCAAATGTTGGATTTGGATCTGCTCCAATAGTTGGACCTACTTCTAGCTACTCTGTGACTGGTATTGGATCAGTTGGAGAAATGATTGATATTCAAGCCTGTAATAAGAATATTGCAACTAATGAGAAATCGATTCAGAGTATTGATATTGTAAATCCAGGTTATGGATATACGATGAATCCAGGAATAGCAGTCACTGCAGTTGCTTCTGGACCAGGAAGTGGATTTGCGGGAACTGCTTTCATAGCAGATGGAACATTGGGTGTTGTAACTGTTACTAATGCAGGTAGTGGTTTCTCTACTGACCGTGCCACAGTTACCTTTAATACACCTCTTGCCTTCACAAATACTGGTGTTGGTACAACTGCTGTTGGTGTTGCTGTTATAAGTCCTTCTGGAACTGTAAGTGAAGTTAGATACACTAATGCTGGTTCTGGTTATACTACTGGAGACCTCCCAATTTCTGTTACTATTGAAGATCCTGAATCTACCGGAAGTGGTGACTTTATCTTTAATGAGACAGTTACTGGAGGAACAAGTAGTGCAACTGCAAGGGTAAGAACTTGGAATTCTACTACAAATATTTTAGAGGTAGCATCGGTTGTTGGATCATTTGTTGTTGGAGAGACTTTAACAGGATCATCCTCCGGAGCTACTCATGATTTGAGAATTATTAATAAGGATCCACTTGATGATGGATTTGCAGATAATACTCAAATTGAGACATCAGCTGATGATATTTTAGATTTCACAGAAGCTAATCCTTTCGGTACACCATAAATATAATATACCAGGTATGTAACAATGTTTGAATATTTTTATAACGAAATATTGAGGAGGACCATTATTGGATTTGGTACTCTTTTTAATGGTATTTCTATTAAAACTGATAATCAAGAGATAAGGGTTCCTTTAGCATATGGACCTACTCAAAAATTCCTGGCACGTTTAACTCAATCTCCAGATTTAAGTAAAGGTACAGCAATTACTTTACCAAGGATGTCTTTTGAGTTTACTGGATTAACTTATGATCCTTCACGTAAAGTTACCACTACTCAACAAATTGTGGTAAAAGATCCTAGTGATGGATCAGAAACTAAAAAGCAATATATGCCTGTTCCTTATAATATGCAATTTGAACTTGCATTAATGTGTAAATTAAATGATGATGCATTGCAAATAACTGAACAAATTTTACCTTATTTTCAACCACAATATAATTTAACTATAGAATTGGTTTCTGGTATTAAAGAGAAAAGAGATGTACCGATTGTATTGGAAAATATAACTTTCCAAGATGATTATGAAGGAGACTTTACTAGTAGACGAGTTCTTCTTTATACTTATAGATTTACTGCAAAAACATACCTATTCGGTCCTGTTCAATCTGCTACCAAGGATATCATCAGAAAGGCTACTGTTACATATCTATCAGGAGATTCTGGAAGTATCGCTAGAGATGTACGTTACTCTGTTACTCCACGCGCAGTTAAGAGTTACACTGGAACAGTTGTTACCAACCTGGCGGCTGATGTTGGAACTGCAGATGCAGTTATTAAGGTCAATGATGCATCTGGAATGTCTACAAGTACTTATTATGAAATTGATGGAGAAGAGATTTATGTTACCAATATAAGTGGTAATGACTTAAATGTTGAACGTGGTAAAGATGGTACTACTATTGGATCTCATTTAGTAGGAGATCCTGTCAAGTCTATTACATCAGCGGATGCGGATCTGATTCCAGAGGGAGATGACTTTGGATTTGATGGTACTACAACTGGTTGGCATGTAGAATAATTATGACTACTGAATATAAAAAATTAGATAAAACTTTTAATATTACTCCTGAAGTTGTAAAGGAAGAACCTAAGTCTATTGAAAGAGTAAATCCACCTCCAGATAGACTTACTAAGGATGAGATTACTAGAGATTATGAGTATACTAGAGGTAATCTTTATAGTATAATTGAAAAAGGACAAGAGGCAATTGATGGAATTCTTGAATTAGCACAAGAAAGTGAAATGCCCAGAGCATATGAAGTTGCTGGACAATTAATTAAAAGTGTCTCTGATGCAACTGATAAATTAATGGATCTTCAGAAGAAATTAAAGGATGTTAATGCAGAAGAGAAGAGTGGTCCTACTCATGTAACCAACAATGCAATGTTTGTTGGATCCACTGCAGATTTAGCAAAATTAATTAAAGGAGAGACCGCTAAAAAGAGCTAAAATAAATATAAGTGTAGATGGAGTATTTTTAGGTGCCACTCAAGAAGCCCTCAGAATTTTATACATTAAGACCTAATACTTCATTAGATGAAGTAAAGGAAAGTGCTACACCTGAAAAGGTAGAGACTATTTCTGGAGCTTTTAATGCGTTTAAGACGAATTTAAATCATGTTCAATCTATATCAGACTTTACAAATAAGTTTGATACATTTGAAGCGAACATTGAAAAAGTAGAAGCTTTATCAGAAAGTGTAGAAGATATTAGAGAAAATATTCAAGAACTTATTAAGAAAGAAGATCTTGATAGTGCTATGACAGCACATTTGTTATTTGTAGAAGAATCTATCAGAGATGTTCAAGATAAAGTTAAGACAGTTAATTCTAAAACTTTATTAGGAATAAAAAAGGAATTTGCTGAATTATCTAAAACTGTAAATGGGTTTATAGGTGAAGAAGTACCTTCATATAAAAAATTAATTGTAGATTCTGAAAGAAGGGTTGATAGTAGATTTGTTGACTTTAAGGAAGATGTGAAGCATTCTTTCGATGATTTAAGTAAGGATGTTTATTCTGAAGTTGCTACTATTACAGGTGGAGTTGAGGCATTAAATGAAGAAAACCTTTCATCCATAAAAGAGGATGTACAGGGGATTGGTAGTAAGGTTAATAGTTTACTTACTAAAGAACTTCCCAAATATAAGAAATTCTTTGCCGAAACAGAAGTAAAGACTGAAGAAAGAATCCAAGAGATTGAAAAATCAGTTGAAGATGTATTAGGGTCTGTACAAGAAGATTATAAGGATAATATAAAAGATATAAGAGAGAGTATAAAACAATATAAGACAAATTTTGCAGAATCTAAATTAAGTGCTGAAAAAGAATTAGGAAAGGTCTCTCAATCACTAAAAGAGAATATATCTACTCTAGATCAAAAGATATCAACTTTAGATTTAGGTCTTACTGCTATTCAGAAAGAAGTTAATGAAAAAGGTGTTGAAATAGATGATATTCTATCAGAAAGGATTACATCAGTTGAACATTTAATAAAAGATTCGAAAAATCTTTCTGAAGTCTTTAATGAAGAGTTTAATGAGAAAGCAGTTGCTGATGAAAAGCGTTTAGAGGAGTTTGCTTCTAAAATTAAAGATTTAGAGAATAATATTACTGAAGAAATATGCGAATTACAGCAGAATTTAGATACAAGTACTTCTAAGTATCACACGGATTTGAAGTCAAATGTTGACTTATTTGAAGATACTATATCTGAAAAATTTAAAAAATTACAAGTTGATTTTGCTGTAAATGAAAAACATGTAAAAAGACTTACTGGTGATTTTGAAGATGTTGTAGAGCAACTAACTGTTAAAGTAGATGAATTGAAAGTAGAGAATGCAGTAAAAACTATTACAGATATAAATGAGCAAAATTTGTTTAAAGTAAAGGGTGAATTAGAGGACAAAGTTACTCGTCTAGAAGGATTAATAGAAGAGTATAAGGAGAAGGTTGCACCGACTGTAAAAGTTGGAAAGATGGAAATAAGTGAAGGTCTTTTAAATATTCCTCCTAGTGTAGATAATTCAGATCCATTAACTCCTTTAGACCAGAATTTTGTAACTATGGATCAGTTGCAAAAACACTATAAGTTATTTGTTAATAGGGTTCAGCAACAATTAGCAACTCTTGGTGGGGGTGGTGAAGTCTTCCTTGCTAGAATGGAAGATGTTGCTGTTGGATCTGGTATCCAGACAGATGGATATGTTTTAAAATGGGATACTGCTTCATCCTTATTTGTTCCTGGAGAAGCAAGTAGTTCCATTGCTGGTATTGCTACTACTGCAACTTCATATTTTAAGGATGTAGAAGTTTCTGGTGATTTGGATGTTAGTGGTGATTTGGTTTATGATGAAGCAGTTGCAAGAAACTGGAATATAACTGGGGTTGCTACTGCTGCTAGATTTATAGGTACAGACCTTAGTATTTCGGGTGTTACTACTGTTTCAACTTTAGATATAACGGGAATTGCTACTGTTGGTATATTGACCGCATATGAATCTATAAGTATAGGTGGTACAAATATTTTCACTGCTATTGAGGGAAGAACAACTATCGGACTTGCACTTGCATTAGGATAATGAAAAGTTTTAAACAATTTAAAGAACATACATCTCCAGCAGGGAAAGATTGTCCTCCAGGAAAATATTATTGCACTAAAAGAAAGAAATGTATGCCTATTCCTAGTGGATATCATGTAGGAAGAGGTGGTTGGTTAGTAAACGACAAAAAGAATGGTAATGGAAATGGCAATGGAAATGGTAATGGAAATGGGTCCAGTAATGGCAATGGGAACGGTAATGGGAATAATGGTGGTAACGGCGGTTCTTCTGGTGGTAACGGTGGGGGTGGCAACGGTGGTGGGGGTGCTTCCTAAAGATGGATCATAAGGAAGAATGTAAGCAGGTAGGAAGTAATCCTGCAGTTTTAAATGAACCTGATGGACAGGATAAGTATACTGTCTGTGGTGGGATGAGTACTCAGCAAGCAGAAGCATGGGGTCCAGGTGCACCATTGTCCGATGAGAGCGCAAAAGGATAAATACATCAGGAGACCTGCGTTCACCCATGAAATCATTTCAACAATTTAATGAGGTAGCACCTCCTGGGTGGGGACATACCAAGGCAGAAAAAGAAAAGACTGATCCTAGTAAACCCAAGTCTAAGATTGGTGGAACTGCTGCTGCTTTTAAAAGAGCATTAGATCGTGGTGATTTCAAAGGACTTCCTGGTAGTAAAACCAAGAAGGAAAAGACTGCTGATATGTTTAAGTTGATGTGGGCAATGAAGAAGAAAGGTGATAAACCACATTACAAACCTGGTACTGATGAGAAGTATAAGAAGTATCAAGAAGAATCAATAAGTACAAGTGACACTAAAAAATTAAGAAAAGCATCTGTTCTTTCTTTAAGTTCTGATCCAAAAGATCAAGATAGAGCAAGAGCAAGACAAGTTGAAATTGATTATAAAGATTTGATGAAACAACGTAAAGAAAAAAAAGTTGGCGTTGGTAAATCAATGAAAGAACAGAAGAAAAAGGCTATAGATGCTATTCCAGATAAAAGTTCGGAAGTATATAATCGTAATCTTTTACATAAATCACCAACTGATCCACGGGAAAGTGTAGAACTTCTTGGTGCTGATGGAAAGGTAGCACATGAAATAATTGATATTATTAAACCAGAACCAATGAAGGTTCCTGAGTCTCCAGTCAAATGGAAAGAATTAACTGAAAAAGTAAAACTTCCTGCAGTAAATGGAAGTATTATTTGTGTTTATCTAACTTGGAGAGGTAGAGCATTATCAATAAAGTTATTTTTCCCTCAAAGCAGGACAAGAAGACCAACTAGAGAAGAAGTAAATAGTCAATTGCAGAAGGTTTATCCAGGTGCTAAAATTAGTAATTTTGTAGAATCTGATCCTGAACCAGGAGAACCATTTTTGCAAGTAGGAGATTAGTTAAAAGGAATTTATTATGCCTGTAGTTGAAGATATCTATCTTGGTAATCCCAATTTAAAAAAGGCTAATGTATCTCAAGAGTTTACTAAGGAGCAAATTCTTGAGTTTGTGGCATGCAAAAATGATCCTGTTTATTTTGCTAAACAGCATGTAAAGATTGTAAGTTTGGATGAAGGTCTTGTACCTTTTCGACCTTATAGTTTTCAAGAAACATTAATCCAGAGATTTCACGATAATAGATTTAATATATGTAAGATGCCTCGTCAGACTGGTAAGTCTACTACATCAGTATCTTACTTATTACATTATGCTGTTTTTAATGATAATGTTAATATTGGTATTCTTGCTAACAAAGCAGCAACTGCTAGAGATCTTTTAGGTAGATTACAGACTGCCTATGAGAATTTGCCTAAATGGATGCAACAGGGTATTATATCCTGGAATAAAGGTTCACTGGAGTTAGAGAATGGCAGTAAGATATTGGCAGCTTCTACATCTGCGTCTGCTGTCCGAGGTATGTCGTTTAACATCCTCTTTCTCGACGAGTTCGCGTTTGTCCCAAATCACATTGCTGACTCGTTCTTTGCCTCTGTTTATCCTACTATCACTTCTGGTAAATCAACGAAAGTCATAATGGTTTCTACCCCTCACGGGATGAACCATTTTTATAGGTATTGGCATGATGCAGAAAGAGGAAAGAATGAATATGTACCAACTGATGTTCATTGGTCTCAAGTTCCTGGAAGAGATGATGTATGGAGAGAACAGACTATTGCGAACACATCTGAACAACAATTTAAAATTGAGTTTGAGTGTGAATTCTTAGGATCTGTTGATACTCTTATTGCTCCTAGTAAATTAAGGAGTATGGTTTATCAAGAACCAGAAAAAACAAGTGCTGGTTTAGATGTTTATGTTAATCCTCAAAAAGGTCATGATTATGTTATATGTGTGGACGTTGCACGAGGTGTAAATAAGGATTACTCTGCTTTTGTTGTAATTGATATTTCAGAGTTCCCTCATTGTCTTGTAGCAAAATATAGGAACAATGAAATTAAACCAATGCTTTTCCCAAGTATTATTGAGGAAGTGGGAAAAAGTTATAATGAAGCATTTATAATGTGTGAGGTGAATGATATAGGTGATCAGGTAGCATCTATATTAAATTATGATATGGAATATAAAAATCTTCTTATGTGCTCAATGAGAGGGAGAGCAGGACAAGTAGTTGGTCAAGGATTTTCTGGTAAGAAGACTCAACTTGGAGTTAAGATGTCCAAGACTGTCAAGAAGGTAGGAGCACTCAATTTAAAGACTCTTATTGAATCTGATAAGTTATTAACTTGTGATTATGATATCATGAGTGAATTAACTACTTTTATTCAGAAGAGTAATTCATTTGAGGCAGAAGAAGGGTGTCATGACGATCTTGCAATGTGTTTGGTAATCTATGCATGGTTAGTACAAACAGATTATTTTAAAGAACTTACTGATCAAGATGTAAGAAAGAGATTATATGAAGAGCAAAAGAATGCTATAGAACAAGATATGGCACCTTTCGGATTTATGGATGATGGTTTAGGTGATGAAGGGGAATTGGATAGTGATGGGGATAGATGGTTCCAGGCAGATGAATATGGTGATAGATCATTCATGTGGGAGTATATGTCTTAGTGTTCATTTAATGTTCATGCATTTTTGACCTCTCGTAAATTGACCTTTTGATAAATAATTTTTAGAAATACTGAGACTCGGAGAAAGTAAAAATGGCGACTCCTCAATTATCTCCAGGTGTATTAACCAGAGAAGTTGACCTTACCGTAGGAAGAGCTGATAATGTTCTTGATAACATTGGTGGCATTGCGGGACCCTTCCCAATCGGACCTGTCGATGACCCTGTAGACATTACAACTGAGCAAGAATTAATTAGCGTTTTTGGTAAGCCAAAGACAACTGATGCCCAAAACGAGTATTGGTTAAGTGCAGCCACTTATCTTTCTTATGGAGGAGTCTTAAAGGTTGTTAGGTGTGCTGGTACTACACTGCAAAATGCTAATGCTGCAGTTGGTATTGCTTCTACTACCATGACTGGTACTAGTAGAATTGATAATTACGACGATTATATTAATAATCATTCATCTGCAACAAACTTCAATTATGCTGCTAAGAACCCTGGTTCTTGGGCAAACAATATGAGGGTTTGTTTTATTGATGACATGGCAGACCAAACTATTGGTATTACAACTAATAACTTGGCACTTGCTGGTGCTACCATTGGATATGCTGTTACTGCCATTCTTTCTGACGTAATTATTCCAGGAACTGGAACTACAACAACGTTTAATGGATATCTAAAAGGAATTATTACTGGTGTTACTACTGATTCAACAGATAGTGCATCTACAATTGATGTTAAGATTACAGAAAGAGTTTCTGCTGCTGGTGTTATAACCGCACAGGATTATGAAGAGTTAGCTCCATGGGCATCTTTCGACACTAGTGATTCAGTTCGTTTCTTGAATAACTCTGGTGTTGTTACCGAATCTTCTGCTGTTGCAGCATTTACACCTGCATCTACAATTGACTGGTATGATAATCAGCAGTTAGGTCTTACTAATGCAGTCATGTATTGGAAGGAGATTGCTCCTAAGCCAACTACTAACCAGTATGTACTTGATAGACAAGGTAAGAATGATGCTTGTCATATTGTTATTGTGGATGACATGGGAACCATTACTGGTATCCAAGGAAATATTCTTGAGAAGCACGTAAGTCTTTCTAAAGCACTTGACGCGGTTTCTTCTGTAAATTCTCCTCAGAAGATCTGGTACGAACAGTTCCTTGCAGATTTCTCAGACGAAGTTTATGCTGGTGGTAACCCATCTAGTGCTTCTGACACTTATTGGGGAACTGATCCAAGAGCAACTGGATTCTCTACCGCTTGTACTAGAGTAACAACTTCAGAAGGTCTTTGGGGACAAAATGCACAAGGAATTACCTTCAGTGCTGTTGGTAATGTTAGCTATACCCTTACAGGTGGTATAGATTATTCTGCAACTAATGGATTTACTGCAGAACTCGGTGATCTAATTACATCTTATGGAAAACTCTCCAATAAAGATGAAGTTGCAATGGATTACTTCATCATGGGTCCAGGATTAGGTGATGTCAACAATTCTAAGGCTAAAGCAGGATATCTTCTGTCTTTGGCAAATAATAGAAAGGATTGTCAGGCAATGGTTGGACCACATAAAGCTGATTTGGTTGGTGTTACTAATACAACCACTCAGACAGATAACCTTATTAAGTACTTTAGTTCACTAATGTCCACCTCTTATGGTGTATTTGATAGTGGATTCAAGTATACTTATGATAGGTTCAATAACAAGTTTGTTTACATTCCAACGAATGCGGACATTGCGGGTCTATGTTGCCGCACTAACATTGTTGCATATCCTTGGTTCTCACCTGCAGGACAGCAACGCGGTATCATCAACAATGCTATTAAACTAGCATACAACCCAAATAAAGCACAAAGAGATAAGCTTTATCCAGCAAGGATTAACCCAGTTATTACACAACCTGGATTAGGAACACTTCTCTTTGGTGACAAGACTGCTCTCGGTTATGCTTCTGCATTCGACCGTATTAACGTCCGTCGTCTGTTCCTTACTGTTGAGCAAGCACTACAGAAAGCTGCTGAGGCTCAACTCTTCGAACTTAACGATGAGTTAACAAGAGCAAACTTCCGCAATATTGTGGAACCATACCTACGTGATGTTCAGGCGAAGAGAGGACTTTATGGATTCCTCGTTGTTTGTGATAGCACTAACAACACACCTGATGTTATCGATAATAATGAATTCCGCGCAGACATCTTCCTGAAGCCTGCGAAGTCGATTAACTACGTAACTCTCACCTTCGTTGCCACCAGAACTGGTGTTAGCTTCGATGAAGTGGTCGGTAGAGTTTAACTTTATTATCTAAATAACAACAGGAGGATCTAAGAAAAATGGCAACCAGAGCTAACAAGTCAATTTCAGCTTTTAAATCGGCACTTGTAGGTGGCGGTGCAAGACCGAATTTATTTGAGGTAAGAATCGCAAACCTTCCAGGAGGAATTGCCTGGGACGGAGACAGTTTCCAATATATGTGTAAAGCAGCGCAGTTACCTGCTTCTGTTATTGCAAATATTGATGTTCCGTTTAGGGGTCGTATTTTTAAAGTTGCTGGAGACAGAACTATTGAAACCTGGAGTGTCACTGTTATTAACGATGAGAGCTTCAAATTAAGAAATGCATTTGAAGAATGGATGCAACTCATTGCAAAACTAGATACCAATATTGGTGCAACTAGTCCTGAAGCATATATGGTAGATGCTGATGTATACCAACTCGGTAGAGGTGGAGATGCCAGCAGTACTGATAATTCAGGAAATGCCAATGCAGTCTTACAACAGTATAAGATGCAAAGTATTTTCCCAACTAATTTAGCGGGAATTGATCTTTCTTACGATACTGGAGACACCATCGAAGAATTTACAGTTGAATTCCAAGTTCAGTCCTTCACTCCAATTGGAGCTGGAGCACCTAACGAATAGTATGGTATAATAGACTAACTAAATATATCAGTAAGTCTAAGTACTCGGAAATAAATTATGGCTAAGCTATTTGGGTTCTCGATAGAGGACACAGAACCACTATCTCCTAGCGCGGTCTCACCTGTACCTCCCAATGATGAGGATGGTGTTGACCATTATATGAGTAGTGGTTTTTTTGGGTCTTATGTTGACTTAGAAGGTGTATATCGTACTGAGTTTGAATTAATTAAAAGATATCGTGAAATGGCACTCCATCCAGAGTGTGATAGTGCCATTGAAGATATTATAAATGAAGCAATTGTTTCTGACTCAAATGATAGTCCTGTAGAAATAGATCTTAATCATTTAAATGCCAGTGATGGTATTAAAAAGAAAATTAGAGATGAATTTAAATATGTAAAAGATTTATTGGATTTTGATAAAAAAGCACACGAAATTTATAGAAATTGGTATGTAGATGGTAGGGTTTATTACCATAAAATAATTGATTTAAAAAATCCACATGAAGGAATACAAGAGTTAAGATATATTGATGCAATAAAAATGCGTCATATTCGTCAACAAAAGAAAGACGAAAATGAGAAATATGGGAAGAATCCTATGATTCCCGGTCAGGATAATCCAATGGATTTTGAATGGCCAACGATTCAAGAATATTTCATTTATAATCCTAAGGCAGTTTATCCAACTGGTAATATTAATGCAACTGGTGGAAGTCAAGGAATTAAAATGTCCAAAGATTCCATTGTTTATTGTACTTCTGGATTAGTAGATAGGAATAAAGGATCAACTCTTGGTTATTTACATAAAGCAATTAAAGCACTCAATCAACTTAGAATGATTGAGGATAGTCTTGTTATTTACAGACTTTCAAGAGCACCAGAACGTAGAATTTTCTATATTGATGTAGGTAATCTCCCTAAAGTCAAGGCAGAACAATATCTTCGTGATGTTATGATGCGTTATCGTAATAAGTTGGTATACAATGCCGATACTGGAGAAATTCGTGATGATAAGAAGTACATGGCAATGCTGGAAGATTTCTGGCTACCTAGAAGAGAGGGAGGACGTGGAACTGAGATTTCTACTCTTCCTGGAGGTCAAAACCTTGGAGAGATCACGGATATTGAGTATTTCAAAAAGAAACTTTACCGCAGTCTCAATGTTCCACCATCTAGAATGGATGGAGAAGGAGGATTTAACTTGGGAAGATCCTCAGAAATTCTGAGAGATGAAGTTAAATTCAGCAAGTTTGTTGGACGTTTGAGAAAGAGATTCTCAAGAATGTTTATTGATATTCTTAGAACTCAATTATTACTTAAGAATATCGTTACCCCAGAAGACTGGGAGATAATGAGTGAGCATATTCAGTTTAATTTCTTATACGATAATCATTTTACTGAATTAAAAGAAGCAGAATTAATGAATGAAAGGTTAGCATTACTTGCTACCACAGAACCTTATATTGGTAAATATTACTCTCAAGATTGGGTTAGACGTAATGTATTACGTCAAACTGATGATGATATCCTTGAACAAGATAAGATTATTAAAGATGAGATTAAGAAAGGTATTATTGCAGATCCAAATGCAATTGAACAAGATATGATGCTTGATCCAGAAGGTAGTGGTGGAATGAGACCTGTTGATCCAGCTTCCCTTGGTGCAACTGAAGGTGAACCCGATGCAGCCTTAAGATCTATGGCAGTAGATACTTCTGCAGCGACTCAAGATGCGAATATCGTGAAGCCTAAGGGAGGAGAAATTTGACAGAAGGTGGGCATAAAGATGAATATACATATCCTGATAATGAAGATGATCTCGAATGGTGGGCAGAAACAAGATTAAACATTAGAGATGTTAGAAGTTTATACAGCTCTATATCTTATTATCAGAAAATATGGCCCGGTGAACCAGATAGACCAGAAAATGAAATGAAATTTTTAGATGGATATAAACAAAATTTATTTCGAATGATTACAGATTATAATTATACACATCATGTAGTAGAGGAAGAAAATAGTCCTACTACGGATGATACATAAATATTAACGATTACTGACATTTTATTACAATGCCTGATATGAATGATGTCCAAGGTGAATTAATGGACATGATAATTGCTGATAAATCACCTTCGCAAATCAGTGACAGAATTAAAGATATGCTTTTTGCAAAATCTGCAGAAAGGGTAGATGCTTATCGTCCAGAAGTAGCAAAGAATTCTTTTAATGAACCTGCTGATGAACTAGAATCTCCAGAAGCAGAAATGGATGGAGATGTTGGTGCGCCAGAAGCAGGAGAGGTACATCCAGAGACTGGAGTTCCAAAAGTAACTAATACTGCTGCATCTGTTGGTGGAGAGGGCGTGTGAGTAATTATAAATAAATAAGAAATGAATTTGTATCTATAATGGCTCATCAACAAGTCGGG
>VTLG01013607.1_pt1 | contig 13124 bp, 27 predicted proteins | sample 4694571 | NCBI WGS metagenome assembly VTLG01 (sample SAMN12604809, study PRJNA352737) | marine metagenome | biome: ENVO:00000447; feature: ENVO:00000209|ENVO:00000569|ENVO:01000036; material: ENVO:00002151; isolation source: viral sequences binned using virsorter ... | reverse complement strand
TGCCCGGCGCGACGACCTCAAGGACGTAACCTTCGCCATCTGGTCCGGCTTCTGACCCTGGCCCTGCCTGGCTCCGAAAATTTGAAAATAATGCTTGACATTTTCAAATTTTCGGCGCCGCCGCGCCAGTAGTAGTACTACGATGATCTCACAAATGCCCCTTGCGCCAGTGTAAGTGCAAAAGCTAGTAATGTCAAGTCTTTTTTACAGCAATGGGGCAAATTATTTTGGATTAAACAGGTCTTTTATTACAATTTCGGCGCGCGGGCGCCAGTAGTAGTACTACGATGATATTACAGGTGCTGCCTGCGCCATTTTGAGTGCAAAAGCTACTGATGTCAAGTCTTTTTTGCAGCAATGTACAAAATTATTTTAAATTAAACAAGTCTCTTTGCGCCAGAGTGCAAAGTTGAAAATCAACTCAAAAAGCTGCCCGCGCCATTTTGAGTGCAAAAGCTAAGAAAGTCAAGCGTTTTTTGCGGGTTTGGCGCAATTATTTCCGATTGAGAAGGTCTTCGGGGCAACCCCGCCCAAACCGGAGATAAAACCCCTACGGGGTCGAAAATTCGAGAAAATTTGGGGAAATGGAGGAAAATTATCTTGACCCCGCGGAGCGCCCCCCGGAATTCCTTGGCGTTCTTTTTACGGGGAGAGAGAAAAAATAGTTGACAGCGGAGTGAGAAGCCTTTATAATGGTCACATCAATCGAGAGGATCGTATGACAAATAATCAGTTTGAACTACTTATCATGCATGGTGGCATGATGCAAGAGGGTATGTCCTCAAACGAAGCTATTGCGGCTATTCTGCTTATGAAAGAGCCTGCAGAAGACGTTGCATGGCTGATTAAACACATAGGGAGCAAGTAGTACCGTGGCTTTTGCTATAAATTATGCAGCTTACAAAACCGTGGCGGATGTGGTCAAAATGACCTCTGCCTATTTCGATTTAGATGTAGAAATCTGGGTTGAAACAGGAGACCTCGGAGACAATCTAGCAGAGTGTGAAAATCACGGTGCAGGAGTCTTTACCATACACCTAAACGGAGACTTTATCAAGGAAGAAGATGAAGCAGAGCTGGTACGCGTTGTTGCCCATGAAATGGTGCATGTGAAGCAGTTCGAGCAGGATAACCTGTGCCTAAACGACAGCATGTACTCCATGAACGGAGTAGAGTACAACGGAGACTACTGGTTTTCGCCATGGGAAATAGAAGCACGAGGCTATCAGGACGCATTTCTTCAACACTTCTATTCGAGCAATGATGAAAAAACTTCTTGACAAACATTGCTGAACCCACTATAATATGTCTCATGAGTTGGAAAGATACAATCAAAAAAATTTTCGGGAGTAAAGTTATGCCTCAATCAACAGTATCTGGTGCTATCGCTGGTTACCCTGAGCCTGTCGTGGTTAGGATGATCGAAGAGTACCAAAAAGCCCCTAACCGGGAAACCGTAGAAGACCTCGCGTTTGAATACGACAAGCCGGTTCGTGGCGTAATTGCAAAGCTTGTACAAGCTGGCGTATATGTCAAGCAGGCTCGTCCTACCAAGTCCAACGGTAACGTAGTCCGCAAAGCTGACATCGTAAGCAACATCGTAGAGCGTACGGGTACAGAAATGCCCTCTCTTGAGAAAGCCTCCAAGCAGGATCTGGAGAAGCTCTGGGCGTTCATCGAAGCAAGCTGTTAAGTTCCAAGTGATGGCCTGGGTAAGCCTAACTGCCCACATGGCTCCGATGGGAACCATATTGTTGAAGATGCGACGCTAGGTGCGACACACCTGTTAGATGCTACGCATGTATCCGATAGGTTTATTTATAAAGTGACGTAATTGGTGCAGATACAGTATGCGAAGGTTCGATTCCTTCGGGAGCCTCCAAATTCATAAAAGGAGAGATAGATGGCAAGAAAAGCTAAACAAGTGGTTTGGGAGCCTGGTCCTCCTAAGAAGTCGAGTTCCAGTGGAAAGCCGAACATGGTGAAGCTTTCTTCTATGAACAAAAACAAAAGACGTTCATACAAAAAGTACCGAGGACAAGGTCGATGATCAATAAATTTGATTTGGAAGAGCAGTTTCAAGTCTACCTGAATGGCATGTGGCAACGTCATTCTAGTAACTATGAGCTGTTGCTGGAAAAGCCTCAGTCCATCCCTGAGCACACTGATTTCTTTAGTGCGCTTGAGAATGAGCTGGCAAAAATGGCTTATTACGAAGAGCTTATCGAAGCTATGCCCACTCGCATTGAGGGGGAAGGTGTAGGAAGTTCCTAAGTAATGTAGGGTAAGCGTGGTCCGATCCCACGTTTATCCGACCAATTTGTAAAAATAATTCTTGACATGGGAGTCGAAAAGAAATATAATATGTCCAGATTTTGAGGAAGTTAGGAAATCTTCATAGCTGTTGAGCGAGTAGTAGTAATGAACCTTGAGCATACCGCATATCTTGGGGAGTGAACCGAAACACCAACAGTTAAGCGAAGGTTGACCCGATTACCTCAGAATCTGAACTAGGGAAGCCAGGGACTGTTCCGTGCTAGACACGGGTGCAAATGAAACAGATAAGGCAGTAAAGATTTCGGTGAAAGTACAATGCCCAGCCGAAGCCCTAACCCCACTCCGGGCCTCCGCAGGAGTATAACTAGTAAGGGAGGAGGTTGCATCACCTACAAGTAAGAATCCGAGTAGTCCCGTGGTAACTCGTTAAAAATCTATCGGGCGGCCTTTGGCAGTGGTGTTCTGCTCTCTTTAAAGAGACTCCGGCTTACGCTGATTACACCGTGGAGCGTAATACTAAAAACTGCCCCTCCAACTAACTTAACTCTTGGGTTAGTTAATTGAGGTGTAACAAGAGCTCCTCAGCCGCTATTAGGGTAAGTGAAGGGCGGAAACGAAGATCACCTCCAGTGCAACTATCCCACGCATTGAGAGGCCGGGGAGTGTGCTTATATTCTAGTGACACTCACTGAATGGTAAGAGGAGGTATGCCATTCACTCTTTCTTGAAAATCTCAACGGGGTCGTCACAAGCCAAAAGGCCACATAGACCAAAGCGACCAAAAGAGACATATATGAAAGTTGTAAACCTACCTGAAAGAAAAGACTATCGTGAGCTTCTAAATCTCTCTTCTAGCATAAAAGAGCATCAAGAGAGTATGGAGAGGCTCATTTCTACCTATTGGAAAATCCTGAATCAAGCATCTACTCTTACCGCAGAATACCAGTTTGCATTGCAACGGTACGCAAAAAAGGTAGGAATAAAGAATGTTCCAAAAGAGCTAATGGAATTTGCATGGATTTTGTTAGACCCCGATACGGGAGAAATAGTCTATATCAAAACAGAACCAGCATCGGATCCATTTAGTGTATGAACTATAGTAAGGAAACGACGGCGTATATAGTAGCGGAATATACTGCAAATCCGTCAAGAGATACAGTGAATAGCCTAGCAAGCAAACTAGGAAAACCCGCTAAGTCTATAATTGGAAAGTTGAGTAGAGAAGGAGTCTATCGAAGGGCTTTTTATACTACGAAAACTGGTGAAGAACCTGTAACAAAGCTTGAGCTAGTCAGCGAAATAGCTTCAAACCTAGATATCCCAGAGGATAAGTTGTTAGGTCTGGAGAAATCGCCCAAAAGTGCCTTAAAGTTCTTAGTTGAAAGTACGAAGAGAGCTTAAAAAAATCTTTCGAGATTGGGCGAAATTTGGACGTAGTTATAGCAATTTAAGTTTTTACGGGGTTACGAATAAAGTCGCTTTCGTTATACTTAATTATCGTTGTCCTTAGCGACTTGATTCAATTTTCTTTCTGACTTGAAAATATTTGTGAACAGAGATTTATGTAACAGTAAGCTGGTTCAAAATGGATGTTTCTGGGCAACGGCCCCTACACTAACGTTCCGGGCCCTGCCATGAATCACATCAATTGGAAACAACTTACTTCTAGTGAAAGAAAAACAGATTGAATCTTACTGTCTATCAATTAGACATTTATTATAACATATTTTATGGCATATGTAAAGAACTATTTTTCTAAGGGGTTGGAAAATGACCAAAGAGCAGTTTGAACCACCGTTACATTTTGAAAACTGGCTGGAAAGAGAAGAAACTTCTATAGTGGAAAAGTACTACTCTTCAATGGCTTGGCAAAGAATGGACTTTCTACCATTCGCAGAGATGCTTCACCAGAGGTATCTAATAGGAAAAGGTGCATGAAACAAGTAGAAATTTACGGAAAGCCCAATTGCAACTTTTGTAGAAAAGCAGTGGGGTTATGTAAAAGTTATGCGATTGACTATAAGTATTATGAACTCGATAAAGACTATGAGTTAAAAGACTTATGGGCAAAAGTGAGGTTTGCAACATACCCTCAAATTTTTGTAGACGGAAAGCCACTCGGTGGCTACACTGAATTCTCTTCATATGTTTTAGGATACACACGTTGAATTACGAAGAAGCTGGAGTAAGTATTGAGCGAGGAGAAGACTTTGTATCTTCTATCGCTGGCATAGTAAGAAACACACATAGACCTGAAGTGCTGAGCCTTTTAGGGGGTTTCAACGGGGCCTTCCGAGTCCCAACAGGCTATAAAAATCCTGTGATGGTTGCATCTACAGATGGAGTCGGATCCAAGATACGAGTGTCGAAAGACTCTTACAACCTAGGTATTGACTTAGCTGCAATGAGCATAAATGATGTAATCACATCAGGTGCAAAACCTCTGTTCTTTCTCGACTATATTGCATGTCATTCGATAGATTCAGATAGACTCACTCAAATCGTACGAGGATTATCCTATGCCTGCTATGTATCAGATTGCGTACTTCTTGGTGGAGAAACAGCAGAAATGCCTTCTGTATATCCTCCCGGTGAACTAGACCTGGCAGGGTTTTGTGTAGGCATTGTGGAAGAGGAAGACCGCATTACTGGGGAAAACATATCAGAAGGAGATAAGATAGTAGGTATCTCAAGTTTCGGGCCTCATGCGAATGGGTTTGCTCTTATCAGTGCAATTATGAAACGAGAGAACTTTGAGTTTCCGCATCTAGACTTTCCTACTCGAGTATATACTCAGGAAGTAAAAAACTATTGCGAAAGTAATAAAGTTCTCGGAATGGCTCACATTACAGGTGGAGGGTTAGAAAGTAACGTCAATCGTATTCTTCCCGATGGACTGTGTGCAAATATAGAATGGAGCAACTCTCGACTCTCCCCTGGGTGGGCCGAAGAGATTGCAGAGAAAGGAAATGTTTCTGTGAAGGAGATGCGTTCAGTCTTCAACATGGGAATTGGTTTTGTGTACATAGTCCCGGCTTCTACAGATTGCATAAATGTAATCGGCACAGTAGCAAAAAGTTCTTGACAAGAATTGAATAAAGCCGTATAATGGTTGTTTACACAGTAGAGAGAAGGCAAATGAAACTCACTCCTCATCAGATACACACGATAATACGGTGTATGGATATAGCATTCTACACAGTGCTTGCGTGTACTATTGTTGCGGGGTTTTACTTTTTCATGACTCTAAGGGTTTAATATGAAAATACTGATCGACACGATTAACTTTGTCTGTGCAGTTGCATTCACAGCATTGGCTGTTTGGGTGTTCTGCATAGTGATGTTCTCATTATGACGTATCACTACAAGTCACTGGCGTGGAACTTTGAGAAGTTCGACCAAGAATTCGGTAAATACTTGTACATGAAGTACTGCGAGAACGAAGACCTAGATATAAAAGACTTTCAAGCCTTTATGTATCTAAAGTTTTCTTCTTTTCGAAAGTTACTTTTCGATGATACTTCTTCTATAGATTTCGAGAACGAATGGGACTTCTAGATGATTGTAAAAGGTAGTATGGGCTTTACTCCTTCAGGACGAAAGCGTAAGAAATTCAAAGCTCCAAAAAAGAAAAAGCGGGAATTTGTGCCTCTCGATAAGGCAGTAGTTCCTTCGTATGAATACATGCTGTGGGAAAAGAATCAGCGGGAACAGTATCCCTCTGTAGGTTTTACACCAGATCCTATGTATGGAAAGCGTAAGAAGGAAGACTATCGCGCAGAAGTGAGTAAGAATTATACCATTTCTGTAGCGTATAACAAAGGTGCCTATCAGGTCATTCCCAAGGATGATGTGGAGAATATAGGTAAATGATAACAGAAGAACAGTATCAAAAGTTGAAGAAGATGATTTGGGGTCTTTACGCCCTCATTTTTATCTCTTTTCTTTTAACTCTTTCTGGTTGTACAAATTACGATGTGGATCATGCAGAGCTAGAGTCTATGTTAAGACAACAGTGTGTGCATAATCCCGAGGACTTTGGATACTTGAGACGAGTATTCTCAGATAACGACATAAACATTATTGAACCTGTACAGTATTGCAGGGATCTGTTTCACGGAGGCTCGAATGAAATTTAGTTTTTATTGGCAAAACGACTGGACGGTACATGGAATCTTTCAAGTACTTCCTTGCGTTACGCTTATGTATGATGACTACCCTCAGTCCGCTCGAAGAATGTGGACGGTTCAGGTAGGATTTCTAAATATGTCTGCAAGTGTGGATATTCTTGTAGGAAGAGCTCCCGATAGTCGAAACCGTGCTCTTATCTAAATAGAGAAAGAGTTTCCGCAACCACAGGTAGTTTCTGCATTGGGGTTCGTGACAACAAAGCGAGCCCCTTGCAGATTCTCCATGAAATCTATTTCCGCTCCTTCCAGGTATTGATAGCTCAAAGAATCTACAACTAACTGAACGCCATCGTTCTCAAATGTGCTGTCATCCTCTTCGATATCTTCATCGAAAGTAAAGCCGTATTCAAAGCCTGAACACCCTCCTCCCGTAACAAACACTCTCAAGTGAAAGTTCTCTTCGCCCATGAAGAACTTTGCCTTTCTAGCTGCAGTGTCTGTGAAAATCATTAGACCGTAAAGCTTTCGCCACAGCCACACTCTGCCGTTTGATTAGGATTTCTAAACTCAAAACCTTCATTGAGTCCTTCCTTTACATAGTCCATTTCAGTTCCGCTTACATAGATCATACTTTTCGGATCCACGTATACGTTTACTCCTTGGCTATTGAAAAGCTCATCTCCTGTAAGTTCGATATCTACTGGTTCAAGAACGTACATAAGACCGGAACATCCAGTCGTTTTTACAGCTAAACGAATGCCTACACCCTTACCTCTGTTGTCAAGATAAGAAGTAACATGCTTTGCAGCTTCTTTAGTCAGAGTCACCATAGATAGCTTCTTTAAGGTCTGGAGCATAATAGCGCGGGCCTTTCATTACTTTCCCGTCCTCCCTATAAATAGGTTTGCCATCGTCTCCAAGCTTAGACATATTGCTAAAGTGTACTTCTTGAAAGCAATCATCTAGGTCAATACCAAAAGCGTGTCCAGCCCCATACGTTACATAGAGAATATCTGTAAGTGCATCTGCGACTTCTATTAGATCCTTTTCTGCAAGTGCCTCTTGTAGTTCTTTAAGTTCTTCTTGAATAAGGTCTACTCTTAAATCCTGGAGTTCCTGAGTTCCAAGATTAGGAGATTCTTTATCAATTACCTCTTGACCGAACCTATTCATGAAGTTTCCAACCAACTTAAAATTCGTTAACGTATACTTATTCCTACGTATCATGTATGTATTCACTTAGTTTCTCTTTGTCGTTTTCTCTCACGTACAACAGCAGCTTGTTTAGCTTCGTTTCTTCGCTGAGAGGGCTTAGTGTACTGCTGACGATCACGCAACTCTAGTAATCTATCTTTCATCTTTCGTTTCAGATTCCTAAGAGCTTTCTCAACATTACCGTTTTTTACCGCTACTTTCAATATTCATCCCCACCAAAGTAGCCGTAATCTTCATCGGTTCCCCATCCCGCGGATGCAAGTGCTTCTGCATCATCTAGGAAGTTATCCCCATAATAGGGTTCATCGTAATCCTCTTCGTCAATTTCTACATAATCATCGTCATCGAAATCGAGTTCTTGAGGGTCGTCAATATGTTCAAACATTTCCTCGTAGTCCTCAGGGTCTAGTGTAAAATATGTGGTCATTAATGTTAATTGTCCTTTTGTATGCCTTCGCCCACCAGGGCGTCACTGTAAGTGCATGGTACCAAAGGGATCCTTCTGTGATATCTGGAATCTCTCCCTTGTATGCATAGATTGCAGTACTAACAGCTTCTTTGTATCTCTTCCTATCTTTCGGAGTATCTGATAATCCATCACAGTACCAGCTAAACTGACAGGTTCTATTCTTTCTTTGTTTTACTACCTTACATATTGTATTCGGAAATCTACCGTCTTTTACTCTATTGAGAGTTACCTGAGCAACAGCTATCTGTCCTATCCAGGGTTGGTCCCTGCTCTCAAAGTATATGTTCTTCGCTAAACAGAAAATCTCTCCCTCTGCGTAGCTACTCTGGTAGACACATATAAGTAGTACAGCTACTATCCATTTTTGAATATGCATCCCCTATCTCTCAAGTACTTAGCCTGTTTAATGCAGGCGTTGACTGTTCGATCTGGAAAATACTGCGGGAGCTCCTGCGCCGGAACGCTATGATAGACTTTCAAAAGTAGTACGCGTTCCTTGCGAGTCCATTGGCGCCTTGATTGTTGCATGAGAGTCTCTCCATTTTCTATCCATAATTATAGTCCAAACCACCTCTCATGTCAAGAACTATTTTTCCCACACCTAAAAATAAATCTTGACAATTCATCTCCCATCTATTATAATATACAGTAAATGGCACGGTGCGTATGCACCACTCAACGGAGAGCTTTATGTTTATAGACCCAGTAAGTACATATATTATCTTTGCCGTCTGTATGGCAGGATGTTCCTACTGCGCTTACAAGTGCGGAGAGAAAGAAGGAATCGTAGGAACCCTCAACTATTTGGAAGCCGAGGGCGTTATCGACTTCGAGGAGGATTGATATGGCTATTGGAATCCTAAAGAGCCTTGTTGGACCTGTAACGGGGTTGGTGTCTGAGTTCATCGAAGACAAAGATAAGGCGAATCAATTAGCCCACGATATTGCAACTCTTGCAGAGAAGCAACATCACGAACAAGTGATGGGACAGCTAGAAGTAAATAAAGCAGAAGCTGCTCATAAATCATTGTTCGTAGCGGGTTGGCGACCTGCGGTCGGCTGGGTCTGTGCGTTAGGCATGGCCTCCAACTTTTTAATAGTGCCGTTTGCAAACTTTGCAATGGCTATGGCCGGAATGCCAGACCAGTTACCTATGATAGAACTAGACACAATGATGCCGGTTCTTATGGGTATGCTAGGCCTGGGTGCAATGAGATCATACGAAAAAACAAAAGGAGTTTCTCGAGAACAATGAACGAAGAAAAAGATGTTTTCTTTCAATACCTAGAGGATAGGTGGACAAAAGAAGTTCAAAAAGCACAAAAAATAAAAGAAGTGCTGCGGCAGAAAAAAGAAAGCGCTCTCGATACAGCCTATCGTGTAGGCCATGGAGTAGCGGACGACTCAGAATGAACAGAGACGCAGTATACGATCAACTGTGTATAGACGAAGGAGTAAAGTATGTCATCTATAACGACCACCTCGGCTATCCCACCTTTGGAGTCGGTCATCTTATCACGAAAAGTGACGAGGAATTCGGAAGGCCAACTGGAACAGCAGTCAGTGAGGAAAGAGTCAGGTCGTGTTTTCACAGAGATCTTGACATTGCCATCTCAGAGTGTAGCACTCTATACGGAGAAGGGAACTTTAGAGACTTTCCCGATGAAGTCCAGCAAATCTTGGTCAACATGATGTTTAACATGGGCCGCCCTCGTCTTTCTAAATTTAAGAAGATGAATGTGGCCCTTCAAAAACATGACTGGGTAGAGGCTGCCAAAGAAGGCAGAGACTCTCGTTGGTATCGTCAAGTGACTAATCGAGCAGAAAGATTAATGACTCGACTTGAAAATATTTCTTGACAATTTAATCTCCAGCCTTCATAATACGTCTCATGAATATTTTTATACTTGATAGAGACTTAGATAAGTGTGCAGAGTACCACATCGACAAACACGTCGTAAAAATGCCTTTAGAGGCAGCACAAATGCTCTGCACAACTCATTGGATAGACACCTACCTAGGCTACGTTCCTCGTAAGCTGTGGAAAGAAGAGCTTGCAATACTTAGAAAATGCAAGCACCCGGAGAATGTAACTTATGCCGTTGCGATGGCGAACCATCCTTGCACTATATGGACTCGTAGTAGTCTTGATAACTATGAGTGGCTTTTCTGCTATGCACTGGCTCTCAACGAGGAATATGGATTCCGATACGGAAAAAGCCATAAATCAGTGTATGCAGTCGCGAATTCACTACCAAATATACTACACATCCCAAGGGATGGCCTCACCCAATTTGTACAGGCAATGCCAGAGAGCTGTAAGAGAGCCGACCCAGTAGAAGCATACAGGTTGTTTTATCACAAAGATAAAGCTCCCTTTGCTAGCTGGAAGTACAGAGAGAAGCCATATTGGTGGGATGAAACTGAAGCAAATTACGACAGGAGAATAACCGCGTGAGCAGAGTAGAATTGGTGCACGCTTCTAGTCCGGAATTAATGGATACTATTGCATATATTGCAAGAGTGTCAAACCCCGCAGGACAAAACAACACAAAAACAGGCGAACGCCTTATAAAGTACATGATTCGAGAGGGGCACTGGTCTCCTTTTGAAATGGTAAACATTTGTCTCGAAATTGAGACTACTCGGGATATAGCTAGACAGATTTTAAGACATAGGTCTTTTTCTTTTCAAGAGTTCAGTCAGCGGTATTCTGATGTAAACGTGTTAGGTGATGTTACTTACCGAGAAGCAAGAGGACAGGACTTAAAGAATCGCCAAAACTCAGTAAGAATGGAGGATCCTCACATTCACGAAGAGTGGAGGCAAAAACAAGAAGTCGCTTGGTTAGCCGCAAATGATGCATATAGATGGGCTATAGACCAAGGGCTCGCAAAAGAACAGGCAAGAGCAGTGCTTCCTGAAGGAATGACTAACTCTCGTCTGTATATGAATGGCTCCGTTCGTAGCTGGATTCATTATGTACAGTTGCGAAGCGGAAACGGAACTCAACTAGAGCACAGAGAAGTAGCCCTTGAGTGCGCTCAAAGGATTTCTACTGTGTTCCCAATGATTATGGATTTTGTAGATGACGAATAGCAAGTATCCCCCTGCTCAGGAAGAGCCAGTAGAAGACGATGTATACGATTTTGACCCAGTATCAAAGCCTGCTCATTATGCAGACAGTGATATAGAGTGTATTGATGCTATGTGTGCCGCTTTCGGGCGTTACAATGTAGCGAAGTATGCTCGAATCAATGCCTTTAAGTATCTCTGGAGGGCTGCTGAGAAGCATACGTCTCCCGAGGAAGATACCAAGAAGGCTATTTGGTACCTCAAGTTCAGTATCGGAGAAGACCCTCGTGCCGACTAAGCGAGTAAAGCGGAAAGCCCATGAAAACATCACAGATGCGAATGTAAAGCATGTGATAAGTTTGTTAGGGGCAAAAGATTCAATTACGAAAAAAGAAGCGTGTGAGATTCTAAATATCTCATACAATACTACTCGTCTGAATAATATCATTCAGCAGTACGAAGAGAAAGCAGCTTTTACAGAAAAGAGAAAAGCTGCGAACCGTGGAAAGCCCGCAGACAAGTTCGAGATATCTCAGGCAGTTCTCTTTTACTTAGAAGGAAATAGCGTTGCAGAAATTGCAAAGTCTCTGTATCGCTCTCCTTCCTTTGTAAAAACTATTATTGAGAAGCTAGGAGTACCTACTCGAAGAAAGAAAGACGAGAGAAGGCATCCTTTGTTGTTGCCGGAACAGTGTGTTGCAGAAGACTTCGAAGTAGGAGAGCGAGTTTGGTCTGCTTCATATGACGCTCCTGCACAAGTAGATGCAAGGCTAGATGATAGTGTCTACATGAAACGGTATGGCAGCCCTTGCTATAAAATATATGTATTCGAAAAAGTAGACACTTCAGATAGCTGGTTTCCTGGCATAGAAGTGGGCGGCTTTAACGCATACTGCCTTGCATATGACCTGGGCAAGTTGTCTCACTTAGAAGAGGCAGGTGTAGACCTTCAGAGGATTTAATTATGACGTGGACTCATTTTTGTAAGGAGGCTGGCACAATAAGAAACGTTCTCAAGGACGATGTATGCTTTCGTTGTATGCTTTCTGAGGATGAAATTCCTAACTACCCCGGTAAGTTCTGGACATACCCGGCAAAGCGGCTGGTTAGCTGGCAGGAATCTCAACAGTATTATTACTACTTAGACAAAAAAAGTTCTTGACATGAATGTCAAAATCTCCTATAATATATTTCAAATCTTAGGGAAACAAGTTTCCCAAATAAACAAACCAACCAAAAGGACATAAACGTGGCTTGGGATCAAGAAAAGAAAGACGCAGTAATCGCAGCATATCAGGAACAGAATCCTACTCCTGAAAACTCCATCGAAATTGTAAAAGAAATTGCAGAAGAGTATGACGAGTCTCCCAACGGAGTTCGTATGATTCTTAGCAAGGCTGAAGTGTATGTGAAGAAAGCTCCTGCAGCTCCTTCCAACGGTAATGGCGGTGGTGGTGGCGGTACTCGCGTATCCAAAGCCGCTGCACAAGAAGCACTTGTCTCAGCTCTCACCGATATGGGTGCAGAAGTTGATGAAGAGATCATCAGTAAGATGACTGGTAAGGCTGCACAGTACTTCACCTCGGTGTTGACGAACGCAGCGTAGCTCAGCGATTTGTAGCAGTAAAGTGACCTGGACGGGGCTTCGATGCCCCCACCTCCACCAAAAGCGCATCACGGTGTGTTTTTGATGGGGGTGAAAGGTTTCGACAGGGCAGAAATAGACTACGATAGAGCAACTTAAACATAAACGCTAACGACGACGTTTATTCTCTAGCTGCTTAAAGCTAGACGGGGTTTGGCCCACCTTGTTATCCAACGGGCCTTCATTTCTCCTAGCAGGGCAGTAAAAGATTTTGCTAATCTACTAGGAAGAGGTAATGAGAAAGCAAGAGTTAGCAAATTTGGTCACCGAATACGGTGATGCAATTATCACTTACAAAAGTGAAAACTCAAAA
>VTLG01009064.1_pt1 | contig 13124 bp, 9 predicted proteins | sample 4694571 | NCBI WGS metagenome assembly VTLG01 (sample SAMN12604809, study PRJNA352737) | marine metagenome | biome: ENVO:00000447; feature: ENVO:00000209|ENVO:00000569|ENVO:01000036; material: ENVO:00002151; isolation source: viral sequences binned using virsorter ... | reverse complement strand
CATTAGTTCCTGCTGCACAAAAACCTGTAGAGGTTATATCTGCACCATCAATAATGTCATCACCACCTGCAAAGTCCATGTCAAGAGTACAACTGCCTGTGAATGCTTTCATCACTTCTGCACCTGAGTTTATGACTAGAGTATTTGCAGGTATTTCTAATACCTGAAAGACATCTCCATCTGAGAAAGAACCACCTGCTGCTACTAAAGCATCAATATCTAAATATGCTTCAATATTTCTCATTACATGTGTGTTTTTCATAGATGGCATAGCTACAATAGAATTTGAGGATACCCCTGTGGTATCGGATGATGTTAAATCAAAAGTTGCCATAGTTTATCCTCCCTTACGCTACGTTGTATTTAGCAGTTACGATAGCTTCAGGTCGAAGTATCTTTCTGCCATACAAATGCATACCACGAATAATATCAGCAAAACTATCAGGGTCTCTGTAAGTTTCTGTTTTGTTGATTTGTTCAGCAGTAGCTACTGAAGAACTATGTCCTGCAACAATAACTCCATAGTTAGAGTTTTGGTTTGCTGAACCTGAAGTTCCCGGACCTGTTCCAACGGCAGGTAGGTTGTTTGACATGTATACGTCAAAACCATGTATTCTGCCAATAGATAGTCCTGCTCTTAATCCACCTGATTCACCGAAGTCTGCATTGAGAAGTCTTGAGTCTTCATCTTTTAGAACTTCAACGAAAGTTGGATGTAACACAAGCCATCTACCATCTGTATCTACAAATTGTGTATCTAACAGTCTGCCCATTCTTGCAATAACTTGCAATGGTGTAGCAGTAGCAGTTGCTTGTGCAGTAGCACCCGGCATACGTGGTGCGAGTGGGATAGAATGGTCTCCAGCACTTGAAGTAGTGATGTTACCGAAACTATCTTTTCTCAACTTCATGCTTGTTAGCAATTCATCAGAACCTGCAGTTGATACAGCTTTTGTACCATTTACAGTTGAGTTTGCTGAACTCGCTACGGAGTTGATTGAGGATTGTGCAAATCCTGATAGATAACCAAGAACTTCTTGGTCATACTGGTCTTTAAGTCTGTAACCTGCTCTGTCACTTGCGAGTTGAGAGAAGTTTACGTGACTATGTGCTTCCTCTATGTCGTCGATTTTAAAAGCAAAATAGTTTGCTTGGTCAACAACTAAGCTGAAGTCTTCGTCGTCAAGGTCTTGTGGTTGAATCATTGTACCACGAGCATATTCCTTAACTGTGATTTCTGGTTCTTTAATAATCTTAACGGTATCACCCATATTAGAAATTTCACCAAAGTAATCAGAATTAGTAATGCTTTCTACAACAGAACTCTTTCTGAATGCAAGTTGGACTTGTTTCGAATATATAACAGGTGAGAAATTACCATTAGGTAGATTACCATAACCAGCAGCTGTTTTAAACGCCATAGTATTTCTCCTTAATTATACTACAAACAAATGCAAAATATCTAGTTTATTCAGGGGTCTATTTTTCAAAGGTGCAATCATACTTGTACGTGGCATAATTGGGCTTTTACTCGACAGAGTAGGTCTAATATTCTTGTTATTTGCTAAATTAGCTGTACATAATGTTGCTGTATATTGCTATACAGGGATTATTTACAGCTTTACACTCATAGTTATACACACAAATCATTGTTTGTCAACTATTTATTTTAATTTTATCTAGCAGAACCTGATAAATCGTATATAAACTTACCACTTCTAATAGATTCCATTATCTCGTCTGCCATCTTCTCATACTGTTCTGCTGACATTTTCTGCACATCAGACTCTTTTATATAAGACTTACTATCGCTTGTCTGTGGTTCTGATGTACCTGATGTAGTCTTTACAGCCTTTGCAGCTTCTTTACCTGTACTCTTTGGCTTTTCTTGTTTTCCAATATTTTTATCATTCTTATACAGGTCTATTGCTCTAGCTGCAGAGAGGGCATCTGTATCATTCTCATATAAAGCATTTTGTACCCATTTAGGTTGTACTTCTGCCCAATTATGAAAATCATCACTTTCTCTAATATCTACAAAGTCAGGATGTATGTTTAACAACTCTGCTTCTGCTTTCTCTTTTGCAGCAGTTGCACCTAACTCATCTATAGATTTTATTCTTTCTTCAAGTATCTTAGCTTGTTCTGATGCTTTTTTCATAGCAATCGTTTCTACAATCGCTGCAACATCAGGATAATCTTTTGCCCATTGTTCTATATCTTCATCAGACTTAGGCAACTTCATTTCTTTTTTTGTTGCATCAGATAGTTGTTTTCTTAGTTCATCTATCTGACTTTGAAAATCTTTTTCTTTTTGTTGAGTATGTCTTCTTAAATCACCATACCTTTTTTTAAAAGTTTTTTCTTCAGGACTATCAGGTTCTTTTTCTTCAACCTTCTTTTCTTCTTCTTTTTTGTCCTCTTCTTTTTTCTCATCAAGAAGTTCTTTTAGTTCTTCTTCATCTTTCTTAATTCTATCTTCAATATTTTTAGGTTTACTTGCAAATGCAACTTTCTTAGGTGTTGCTTCCTTTACCATAGCTTCTGCCATCGTTTTCTCCTTTGGGGTTATCGTAGCCAATTAGTTGGGGGATAAGTAGCCATCTATGTGAATTGTTATCTTGAAGCCAATCCACCACGCTTCATATTCTTTATGGCAGGTTTAGTCATTAGACCACCTTTTGCACGAACAATACCTCTTCCACCTCCTGTACCTCTAAGACTAGCTGTATCTACTTTTTTACCTCGACTTGTTATACCTGCTCTTTCTTTTCTATTTGCTTCAGCTTCGTCTCTTCTTCTTTGTTCTGCTTCGTCTCTTTTTCTTTGTTCTTCTTGTGCTTTTCTTATTTGTTTAGCTAACTCAGCTTTCTTTCTTTTACCTTCTGCTTCAGCCGCTGCTTTAGCTTTAGCTTCTAACTGTTTAGCATATGCGTTTGCTTCTGCTCTAGCTTTATCTGCTTCTTGTTTACGTTTCATAGCAGCATCTTGTTTAGTTTCCTCTGGTGGTCTGTCCTGACCTGTAGCAGGTTTTGTTTTTTGTCCTGAACCTGTTAAGTCTCCAACTAAACCTGAACCACCTGAAGATATAATAGTTCCACCACCTACTTTTTCAAACTGCATATCACCTGTTGTTTTGTTTACAGTGTATGTTCCCTTATATGCTTTTCCATCAGATACTAAATAACCATCTCCCTCTTTTGGTGGTATTTTATTTGTACCACTTACATTTTCATTTTTTATAGCATTTAAATACTGATTATAATTATCACTATTAACTAAGTTACCGTTTTCATCTATTGTTCCATATATTTGACTATCTATATCTCCACCCAATCTTTTAAATTCTTGTGTAAACATATTATACCTTTTTTTAGCATCATCTGTCAACCCCTGATATTCCATAGCACTTAAAGGACCACCAAACCATCCTGTTTTAGCAGCAGATTTAAGAGACTTAACTTGTTCATTAATTGTTCTATAAATAGTATGACCTTGCTCATTTCGTTTTGCACCACCATAGGTATGCAAATCAGAAGAAGTTGTATCAACAGCAAAACTATTATTAAAAGTGCCACCTGTATTTATGTCTTTATCTCCTACATTTGTTCCTGTTTGTCCTGTAACCATAGTATTTCCAAGAGCAGAGTAACCTGTAGGGCTACGTCTAGCTGATGGAGGACCAAATTCAGGGGGTCGTGTTGTTAAATCTGTGTCACCTTTTTGTCTTTTAAGTGCTTGATAGCCAATACCTAAAAGAGGATTAAGTAGTCCTAAACCTATACCTGCAAAGTCTATATCACCTAAGTTAAAACTACCTGTTGCACCTGATGCTGTTTGTCTATCTCTATCCTTATCTTCTGTTACTCTTGTTGTATCAACTTTTGCTGTATCAACTCCTGTTTCAGGTGCTGCTACACCTGCTTCTTCAATAGGCACAAATCCTGCAGGTATTGGGTATATAGGTTTACCATTAACAAAAGGTATTACTCTTGTTTCTCCTGTTTTATTATTTTTATATAACTTACTAACCTGTTGTTGTAATTGACCATATCCTACACCACCCATCGTGTCTTCAAATGTCCTAGGTGTTTGTTCAGGTGCTTCAACTTTAGGTGGTGTAGGAGGGTCTATAATAGGCATAAAAGGTGGTGGCATTTGAGGTTGTTGCCCATAAGGATTTCTTGTTTTAAATATAGAGTCTTTTTTTGTTAGTTCTGCAGGGTCTTGTACATTTACACCTGCTACACCACCTGCCTGTGCCATAAATGGTGTATCATCAGGTAATGTCGCTTCATCTGAATTACCCATTTGACCCATAGCTTCCATCTTATTTAAACCTTGTTTTGCTTGGTCACGTAAACCCATAATCTTTTCTAAGCCATGATACCTAACTACATCAGCAGGTAAGACAAATTCTCCCTCACTTAGCTGTGCAGGTATATCATCTCTAACTTCTTTTTTGGTTGAACCTACAGGAACATCATTTCCTGATACAGGGTCTTTTGTACCCCCTTGGTCTTTCATTCCACCAAACAGTTCTAATTGTTGGGATTCTATATTTTTCTTTTGCATTGTTGGTACTCCACCTCTGTTCATTTCTTTTTTTATATTGTCTATACTAAAAGATGTTAAGTCACCATTTAGATTAGCAATTAATTCTCTTTCTGCTTCATTACCTGCAAAGGCAATATCCTCAATATCTAATACAGATTTTACTTTTTTAGGTTTTTTGCCATCAGGTCTACTCGCATAATTAAGTATTCTTGTTACAGGTATTTTACCATCAGGAAATTGTTTTTTTAATATCCTTTGTAAATCGGCTTTATATGAAGGATAATCAGGACTTGCTATTGCTTTTTCTATACTTGATTTATCAACATCATAAACATATTTATTTACAGCTTCTTGAATATTAGGATGTTCTGCTCCTATGCCCTCATCTCCAAGCATATTAATTAACATGTCATCTGTTTGTTTTGATGTTTTATTTTTTAATCCTAGTGTTTTAGGATTTAATATACCCTCTACATTTTCTGCACCTCTTAAATACTTAATTTCAACAGGTATACTTTCTCTATTTGATTGTATGGCTTCAGCTAATCTATGATTACCTTCTGTTACAAACGGAACTCCATCTTCTCTAACATGTATCAAGATAGGAGACTCTTCATATCCTTTTTCTTTTATACTTTTTTTTAAAAGTTCTAACTTTCTACTTTTATTTCTAGTTTTATGCTCACCCATCATTCCCTTAACATCTTTTAACATTTTTGGGTCTAGTCTAACAGGTTTGGTAAAGAATGCAGTTTGTCCACTAAAATTTCCTATATTAACTGTGGCTGTGTCGGTTTCAGTCAATCCAGCTGCAATAGCTTTATTCTTATCCTCTAGTGCAGATTCAATTTTTTTATCTGTATATTCTCTACCCTTAAAATCTTTTCCGGGATTGTCCACTCTTAATTCAGGTAAATTATCTGTTTGTTTTGATACATCAAGTGGACTTTCTTCTCCAACATTCTCGGTACGTTTTCTAAATTCATCTATGCGAGAATACGTAGGTGTAGTTCTTGAATATACTCCTTCTATATCACCAGTAATATCAAGAGTACCCTCTTTAATTGGAACTGGAACACCTGCTTTTTCAGTAACAGCATCCATCATTCTTGACATTTTTATATCAGCAGCTAAATCTCTTGTCGCTAGAGGACTTACTTTTTTTAAAGTATCTAATATTTCTTCACGAGAAAAACCTTGTTTTTTTAACATTGTAGAAAATGCATCTCTTGCTTGTACTGTTGTCGCTTCTAATTCTCCTAAAGTATTATAATATTTATCTCCTGCAATATTATCTACTTTATTAAAAAAGTTTTCTTTAATGGCTAGTTCTACCAATTTTTTAGTATTTTTGTCTGGATTCTTTTTTTTAACAAAATTAGTTTCGTCAACCATTTTAGTTACTAAAGCATCCCAATCTATACCATCAATATAATCAACACCTTTTGGTTCTGAATCTGCCCATATCTTTTCTAAATTTAATTTTTTTGCTTTTTTTGAATTAGCATCTATTTGAGTTGCAATTTTTCTAATAAGGTCAATTTGTGTTTTTACAGCACTATCTGACATGCCTTTCTTTAAAAGTTTTTTATACTCGTTAAAAAAATAATTTCTTTTAAAAAAAGGTTTTGTAAAGTCAGATTCTGCAAAACCATCTGTATAATAATTTAACCTACTTGCTCCACTTTCAAAACCCTCTCTACCTTGCACTGCATGTTGTACTTCATGCAATAGGAGACTTTTAATTTTTTCTGGTTCTTGTAAAAGAACTTTCGGATTTATTTTTATAATGTCTGAGTTACGATAATAAGAAGCACCTGCTGTATTTGGTGTAATTTCTATACGCATATCTTTTATAGATTCATACTCTCTTTTTGGTGACATAGAAAGTGGTCTAGCTGTAATTTGTTTTCCATACGCTGCATATAACATGTCGTGATTAAGTAATTCACCTAGCGTTGTGGTTTTTATTTCCTCTGGAAGCCCATCAAAATCGGAAGATAAAAAACCCTCTGACATTTTTCCTGAAGATATATCATAACCATGAAAATCTATGTCTTCAACTATTTGATTTACTTTATCTGTATTAAGACTAGCATCTACATCTGGTATCTCAAAGCGTATTTGGCTAACTGCTGAACCATCTATAGTTTCGCCTGTTCTTCCAACATACACACCTGTTTCAGCGTATCTTTTTCTTTGTAAAAGTTCTGCAACAACATTCTTATTTTGTTGTAATATTTCCGTATCAGTAATTTTTTCTGCTGCATCTAAATCTTTTAATAGTTCAGGATTTTTTAGAAATACCTGTTTTCTAATAAAAGATAATTCATCAGGACTTAAAATTTGTTTTATCTCATCAAATTTATTATTTTCTAAAAGAGAATTGTGTGTGGACTGTATATTAGCATACTCTAATGCTTTCGCTGCAGATAATTTTTGTGCATCAGGTTTACCTTTTTCAGAACGATATATTTCTCCAAATAAACCTTCAGGTTGTTTAATCGAGTCTTGATACTTAGGGTCTTTACCCAACTCATCAATACCTATGCGACCACCTATAATTTCACTTATCTGTCCACCTTTAGGCTGTTCAGGTATGGGCATAGCAATACCTTCAGGTGTAACAGCTTGTGGTTGAAATGCCTTTTTAGTTTGTTCTGCTACTGTGCTTATTCCTTCAGCAACTGCATCCACCCCTTTAGCACCATATTTTATAGCACTACCTAAACTAATTAATTCACCTATTATTTGTGCAGGGTCACTAGCATCGGATTTTACACCTGTTAATTCTGTAAACATTTTATCAAATGCATCTCTGCCATATTTTTCTTGTAAACTTTGTATTTTTGGCAATATGGCTTTTGCTATGCTACCAAAATCTCCAGAACTTGTTATTTCATCGTCTCCAAATTTAGCAGTCATCTCTGTAGCAAAAGTTGCTAAATCTAACATGTCTGAAGGAAGACCAAGTGTTCCTGTCACTACCCCTGTTGCCACTTTAGGTATGGCTTTTGGTATATCCTGTAAAATCATTTTCTTACGTATGGCACTTATCTCAGGAGAATAAGGGTCAGGTAAAGGTGCAGGTAAACCCATCTGTGGTATTGTTACAGTTTCATTTGCAATATTTGACTTGCTTTGATTAGGAAAAATATTTTCTGTCTGTTCGTTTAAACTAGCCATTCACTTCATCTCTTAATAACTTTAGCTTACGCAATACAGCAATCGCACCTTGCGACCTGTGCATTAGTACAGCATTCTCTGTTTGCTCCATAGCCCTATGTTGTTGAGTAATTAACTCTTCTAGGTAACTATTGAATGCTTGGAGTTGTTTGTGGTTGTTGACCAACGGCTTGAGTTGGCTGAGTATTTGCTTGTCCACCTTGTTGAGGTACTCCTGTAAATCCTTGCTCACCCGGAACTGGTGCTTGTCCTGTTCCTATTGTTCCACCACCTGCACCTGTTGGGTCTGCAGGGTTAGCACCTGCTACAGGGGGTTGTTGCTCATCTTGGGGTTGTTGAAAACCTTTCATTATCTCTGCTTGTACTGCAGCTTCATCCATATTATTTGTAACCTTATCAGGGTCTAAATCAAGTGCCTTTGCAATCTCACGAATAATATACTGAAACTTTGCAAATGGTGCAAGAGCAGGACTTGCCGCAACTTGCATAAACTGCATAAGCCTTTGTGACCTAACCTCATTAGCCATGAGACTTTCAGTTCCTCTAGCCTTAACTTCTAAGTCACCTTTTATTTTAGGGTCATAATCAAACTGCATATTAAAACGAAACATGCCTTTGCCAAGAGGTGCAAGTAGATAATCATCTACGTTTTTAATAACCGTCTTCACACTGCCACTAGCAGCGTTCATAAGCATAGAAATGCCTGAAGCAGTCCTACCTACCCCTGTAACACCTGTTTGCCCATGTGAGAACGATGGTAGCCCTGTTGCTTCGTCTGTTAATTGTCTAGCTTTGTCAAATAACTGCATGTTCTCATTTGATACATTTGGAAACTTTGTACCAAAGATAGCTTGACCCGGTGCTCCACCTTGTCTTCTAAATATTTTTCCCGGATATACAGATAAGTCCTGTCCCGGAACTAGGTTTGTTTCATCTACCTCTATAAGTAAGTTACCTGACAATACAGCATTATCGACTGCCATTCTCATAAAACCATTCATTAAAGTCTGTGTATCATCCATGTTTTCAGCAAGACCTACACCAAAGAATGAGTATGGATTAAGTTCGTATGGTGATGCCATATAAGGTATTTTAGCAGGTTTAAATGGATTTATCACAACTCGCAGTAGTTTACCATTACATGTCCATACATTACATTGTATTTCGTCAAAGTCCTGCATCTCACTTGGTATTTCAATGCCTTCTTCGTTTAGCATCTCTACATCACATACACCCCAATATTCTAATACTTCATATCTTTCAACTTTATATTCAGGTGCATAGTCAGCTAAATCATCTTCCCAATCTTTTCTAACATAGTTCTCACCATCTTGTATTGCTTCTTCAATAACATTGTCTCTAAAGTATGGTCTCTTTTTTAGACTACGAAGTTCAGAACGTGACATCTTATGTCGTTCTACAACGAATGTAGCTTCTTCCATGTTCTTTGCATCAGGGTCAGGATAAAAGTTCCAAATAGATACATTGTTTATTTGTGGAACTGTTTTAAAGACAGGATTATAATTACCATCATCATCCCAATTTGGATATTCTTTATCTATAGCAAAAGGTCCTTTCATAACACCTGTACCAAAAAGTGCCATTTCAAAGGCTGTGCTACGTAAATGTTTAGAAGCATTTGATTCTTCTAGTTGGTCAGTAATCTTTTTCTCCATAGACTTAGCTGCAACCATAGCAGGGCTAAATGTTATAGCTGTAGGAGTTTTACCAACACCTTCTTTTAAACCTTCAATATCTTGTAGTTTATCTTTTAAAGGTCCTAACTTTTCCTGTAAACTTTTGGCTGTCGCACCTGCAGGTAAATCTTGACCATCTCCTGCAAAGCCATATGGTGACTCCATATCATCTCTGTTACGAAGTTGTTCAGGTTCTTTTGGGTCAAAGTTTACATCACTAACAACACCTTCAGGTAACTCTGTAGGTTCTATACTGATAGGAAACTTATTACCACCAAACAGCACATCTACAATCTGTCCATATGCTGCAAGAGTTTTTGTCTTTGTAATCTTTATAAAAACTCTTGACCTTTCTTGTTCTGTAAACTGTACATCTGGACCATATAAACCACGATAGTTTCTATATGCTCTTATCCATCTATCTTCATCTTGGTCTCTGTAGTCTTCTGCTCTTTTGTATTGTGCCTTTACATAATCAACAAGATTACTAATACCTGTATCTTGAAGTTCAGAATCAGTTGCATCTTCAAGAGATATTGCATCTTCTTCCATCATTAGTTCATCTTCTGCCATAATTTATTCCTTAATATCCAAATGTTGAGTCTGCCATAGGCATTGTATTTGATGGTCTGCCCATTGGGTCATAGTCAAATATACTAAATCTAGGTCTTGTCATTATACCATATCTTAGTGCATCATACAAGTGGTCTTCTGCTTTAGTATCTACGTCTTCAGGATTTTTCTTATCCAACGGTATAGAGGGTAATTGTGCCACTATATTTGTACAGGTGTTAAAAAATATAAGTCTTGGTTCTTCTGTAAACTCATCTACCTGTAATCTTCTATGTACCTCGTTTTTACCTGCAACACGAGAACCTTTACTTCTATCTGAAGGTCTCCATCTACAACCTCTTGTAATCATTTGTTCTGCAAGTGAAGGACCTGTATCACCTCTTTTATGCCACAAACTAGAGTCTAGTACACCATACTTTATATTACCATCTTCAGACTCTAAATCTAATACCATGTCTGCTAGGTCTGTTGCAAGAACTTTTGATACATATAATTCACGATATACAATAAGCTGTTCTTCAGGTGAGACAGCAAACCAAAGAACACCTGAGTAACTACCATAACCATAGTCACAAGCCCTAAACTTAACCCAATTACTAGGGATAGAAAACGGTTCAACAACATGTATATCCCTGTTAAACTCAGTAAACGCTGCACCTTCCTTAATATCCCAATCACCTTCCAAGAGTTGTCTTCTTTGCTGTTCAGGAAGGGAAAGTAGCATTGCTTCATAGTCTCCACTTTCTGCGAGGTATGGATTATCAGATAATCTTGCAGGAATAAATCTCCTCTTGAATAAAGACTTTCCAGCTTTAGGATGTCCTGATGGATATTTAAGAGTTTCTCCTGTTTCAATATCTGTTGCATCAAATGCCTTTCCGTAAGGAGCAGGGTCAATAAACATTTTTTTAACCCACATATGTCCTATTCCACCGGGGTTTGTTGTTGCTCTCATAAATATGGGTAAGTCAGATGCTGTAGAACGTAAACGTGAACGCATATAATTCCAAGCAAACGGACTAGCCCATTGTGTTAATTCATCAAAGCCTATCCAACTAAATGCTAAACCTTGATAACGCATAACGTCTTCGTCTCTATCAAGGTATGACATCCATAGTCTTGCACCTGATGGTGCTACCCATTGCATCTTTCTCTCATACCACTTTATACCTTTCCATATTTTAGGATATAACTCTTGAGATTTAAATATAAGTTCTCTAAGTTCTTCTGTAGTATGTCGCAATAGTAATCCACTAAACTGTGAATGACCCATATATCTTAGAGGGTCTGCTAACATGGCAAATGACTTGCCACCACCAGCACTTCCTCCATATAAAACTTCTCTTTCACCTGCTGCTAGAAACTCTGTTTGAGGTCCTTCGTTTGGTTTAAATGCTACGTTGTGTTCTTGTTCAGGTAGACTTTCTACAACGTCTAAACTTGGACTTATCTCTTTTTTAAGTTCTTGCACCTGTTCTTTGGGTTTCGATGGCTTTCGTTTTCTCGATTGCCTTCGTTGCATATTCAGCCCAGATTTTGAGAGTTTTAGCTTTGTTCTTACGCTGTTGCTCATTTGCTAATCTCTTTCGTAAACCTACGTGTGATATTTGTCTTCCTGTTTTTGTTGTTAGCCAATTAGCAACCTCTCTGTATGAATATTGTTTTATATGTTTTCTTGCTAACTCTAATGCTTCAAGTTCTAATTCTATTGGGTCTAATATTTCAGGGTCTTCTTCATTCTGTTTATACCCAAATGGTATGGTTCTAGCTATTCTAGGTATCTGTAGCCACTCTGAATCTTCTCTCATGTCAGTTGGCTGTGGCAGTTTCCACTTGCCTAAACTTCTACTCATCTGAATTTTGATTCTTTGGTGGCAGTAACATAACACCACCTGTGCTTTCAACCTGCATCTTTTCAGTTTTTACAAGACCTGCTCTATCTAATAACTCTTTAGCTGCAGTCATTTTATCTCTTATGCCTAACTCTGTAGGGTCATACAAACCACCAACCATAGCCATTGCAGCAAGAGGTGCATTACTTGCCATATATGTTTGTGTGGCTTCTAATATCTCTTCTTTCATTGACTTTATTATCTCATGGTTATTTGTATTAGGTGAGTATCCTGCAATAATTTTAGCATCTTTAATACTACCATTTGCTTCTGCAAACAACGCATCAAGAAATTTTTGTTGTCTTTCTGTTAGTTTTCTAGCCATATTTTATAAACTTTCTCTTTCTAGGTTTAAAAAACTCTTTTAAGTTTTCTATATGCCTTTTTCTAAACTCTTGTTTTTTTAACTCAAGCCGACTGCTTTCATTCGAGATATAAGTCTGTCTGCTCTGTTTGTCACTTGTTTGTACCATCTTGAGTCCTGCATCTGATTTCCTGCTTCAATCCAATCACCATCTCTAATGGCTTGTATCATCTTTTTAAATTGAGATAGTCTAGGTCTACCCATATTAAACATCATGTTAGCCGTAATTAATTGTACCTCTTCAGGTAGCTTATTCCAATCATCAAATAATCTTCTACACTCACCTATTGTAACATTTATGTCTTGTTCAAAAACTTCGTTGACTCGTATCTCATCAACAGGTGTTCCCATCCCCATTTGGTACTCAGGGTCATCTTTAGTGATGAGATGTCCGATACCAAACGTAGGTAATCCAAGGTGGTCCAGATATACTTCGTATTTACATCCTTCATCTATTTTTAGTTCCTCTCTTAATCTATCTGTAAAATCCATTAATTTAATTTTTTTAACCTCTCGTTTTCTCTTAACAATATATAATAGGCTTTTGTTAATTCTTTATTATCTTCTTTTAGTATGTATATAGTTTGCTGTGCAGCTAAAAGTTCTCTTCTTATTGTTTCTTCAAATGTATCTTCGTGGTTATCCCATCCATTTGCTTGAATCATTTTTTACCACCTAATGCACTAAAACCGAAGTATGCTCCAACCAATCCACACATTGAAATATACTGTGTCATAAGAATACTCTCTGCTTCTGCAAGTCTGTCTGGGAATGCCAAAGTTAGGATAGTGGTAATACCCATAAGAATAATTAAAACCCATGCCATTCTCCTTTTGTTTACTTGGTATGCCATCT
>VTLG01008346.1_pt1 | contig 13124 bp, 12 predicted proteins | sample 4694571 | NCBI WGS metagenome assembly VTLG01 (sample SAMN12604809, study PRJNA352737) | marine metagenome | biome: ENVO:00000447; feature: ENVO:00000209|ENVO:00000569|ENVO:01000036; material: ENVO:00002151; isolation source: viral sequences binned using virsorter ... | reverse complement strand
GCTCTCTTATCTCATTAAATATTGAATTAAAAAAGAGAAAATAAATTAAAATAATTAAAAAATGAAAACATCAATCGTATTAAAAGAGGAAAGATCTGATATTATTTCTCAGTTGGAAAGCATTAAGGATGTTGCTACAACTGAGGAAAGAGATTTATCTTCTGAAGAAAATAATCAAGTGGATGGATTGTTAACAGAAGTTGACAATTTAGATGCTAAAATAGAAAGAGCTGAAAAAATGGAAACAATAAAAAGAAATGCTGCTGTTATTTCTGGAGTTACAAGTACAAAAGAAGAAAAAGAAGTAAGAGATTACTCTTTTCAAGATGCTTTAGCTCAAGCTGCTACTGGTAGAATAGAAGGGCTTGTTAAAGAAATGGACCAAGAAGCAAGAAATGAGTCAAGATATACTGGTCAATCTTACAAAGGAATTGGTATTCCTTCAAGCATATTAACAAGAGCTGCTGTTGGAACTGCTGCTGGTAACGCAACTCAAGTAATGGCATGGACAGACCAATTAGAAGCAAACTTAGTTATGGCATCTGCTGGAGCTAATTTTTACTCTGGAGTAAACAACATGAAATTCCCAGTATTTTCATCAATCAATTCTGGATTCGTTGCTGAAACTGGTGGATCTGCTCCAGCTGCAAATGGAACTGCAACATCATTAACTTTAAGCCCTAACAAACTAATTTCAATTGTAAACGTATCGGCTGAAGCTGTAACTCAAAATGCATCTATTGAAGCTGCATTAAGAAGAAACATGGCACAATCAGTTGCTGCGACAATGGAATCTGCATTCTTAGGAAACGCTGATGTATCTAATGCTCCAGAATCTTTATTCTTAGATGCAACATCTTCTGCAACATCTGTTATTTCAAAAACAAATGTGCTTAAAATGGAAACTGATACATTAGCTGCTGATGTAAATTTAGAAGGATCAAGAATGGCTTATATTCTAAATCCAGCTGCTTATGCTGATGTAAAAGAATTAGCTCAAGTATCTAATGTTTCTGCATTATATGATAATGCTGATAAGAGATTAAATGGATATTTTTCATTTGTAACATCTAACTTAAACTCTGGTGGAACTGCTTCAAAAACTGCTGCTTTATTTGGAGATTTCTCTAAAGTTCACATTGCACAGTTTGGGGGATTAGATGTGATTTATGACATTTATTCTGGTGCTGGAACTGGTGAGCCTCGTTATGTATTAACGTCTCTTGTTGATGCTGGTGCTGTTCAATCTTCTACATTCCACAAAAACTTGGAAGCATAGTAGATAATAATTAATTTATCAAAAGGGGTGGTGGAATTACCATCATCCCTTTTTTTATAACTAAATAATATGAAAACATATCAAGTAATTACTCCAGCATCTACTTATCCAGTTTCTTTAACTGAGGCTAAATCTCATTTAAAAGTTGATACAACTGCTGATGATACTTATATTACATCTATTATAAAAGCTGCAACACAATTAAGTGAAGAGTACACAAATAGATTTTTTATTGATACTGAAATTGAACAATATGCAAGTAGTTTTGTTGAATTAAAAACTTTATTTAAAAGCAAAGTAAGTGCTATTACTAATGTTAAATATTATGACAATAATAATACACTACAAGTATTAAGTGCAACTGTTTATAATACTCAATTAAATTATGAGCCATCACAAATTCAATTAGCAGAAAATCAAAGTTTTCCAAGTATAACAAAAAGAAATGATGCTGTTAGGGCAAAATACACAGTTGGTTATGGTAGTTCTGCAAGTGATGTGCCAGAGATTATAAAACAAGCTATTCTTTTGACAATTGGCAATTTTTATCAAAACAGAAATAGTGTTGTAATAGGTAGAATTGCAACTGAATTACCAATGAATGTTAAATGGTTATTAGATACTTATAAAGTTCAGATAGTAGGATGACAATAGGAGAACTTGACAGAAGAGTAATAATTGAAACTGTAAGCACATCGGCTAATAATTATGGTGAGCTAACAAGATCATATTCTGCTTTTCGTACAGTTTGGGCTGCAATAGAATGGAAAGGTGGAAAAGAAAAATTAGATGAATCAGATAAAATAACTGGAATGACAAAGCTCCATGTTTATATTAGAAATTTAGACATGAGTAATTTGTCTTTACAATCAAGATTAACTTATGATAGTAAATATTACTTTCCAAAGGTTATAAATCAAATAGAAGGAAGAGAAGCATTTTTAGAAATAATTTGTGAAAATAAAGATTAATGGCAATTACATTTGGAAATAAAGGAGGTACAACAGTTGCTAAATTAGCTAACACAACTGGCACACAATCAAGAGTTGGTGTTAATGTTTTAGGAATGAAAGAATTGCAAGATTTTATGAATAGATTTCCAGCACAACTAAACAATCCAAAAAATTTAGTAAAAATATTTAGAACAAACTCAAAACCATTACAAGATAAAATTAAACAAAAAATCTCTGGGATGCCTTTTAAAAAAGGAAGTATTGGATCAACAATATTAGAAAAGTCAGTTGGTTTTATTACTACAAGAAAAAGTAGGCAATTTGGTGGTGGTTACGTTGGTTTAAGAGCAAGAGGAGCTTTTGCAAATGAAAAAAGTGGTTTTTATGGAGCATGGATTGAAGTGGGTAGAAATGCACAAAGTCCAACATATAAATGGGGACCAGCTAAACCTTTTATAAAACCAGCATATAATGAAACAAAAAGCAAATTAATGACTAATATGCTTACAGATGCAAGAGCTGTAATGTTTAAAGAAGTAAAAAAATTAAGGAAATTAGGAACATTGGGATATAATTAAAATGGAAATAGGAAAATCAATATATAATATTTTATCAACTAATGGTGCTGTTAGCACATTAGTAGGCACAAGAATATTTCCAAATGTTGCTCCACAAACAACAACATTTCCTTTTATTATTTATGATGTTACTGGAGTTCAGCCAAATGATACAAAAGATGGAGCATCAACATTAGATACAAATGATGTGATGATTTCTTGTTATAGTGAAACTTATTCACAAGCATCTGATTTAGCTCAGAAGATTAGAGTTGCAATGGATAGAATTAATGAGGGAACATATGGAGGGGAACAAATACAATCAAGTCAATTTCAAAGCTATAATGATATTTTTGATGATACAAGTGGTAATGCTGGAATTTATAGAAAGGCATTAGATTTTGAGATTAGACAAATTAATCCAACAAGTTAAAAGAAAATAATATGAAAATAAAATTAAGTAAAAATTGGAGGTTTGCTGGTCAAGCAATAATGGCTGGAACTGAAATGGAAATAAAGAATGAAGAAACTATTGCTTTTTTAAAAGAGAATGGTTACTTAAAAGAAAAAAAAGAAAAAAAGGCAAAACAAAAAGTTGCCGAAGAAAATAATTAATTAATATAAAAAAGAAAAAAAATGGCTATTTTAAATGGAACTGAATTAAAAGTTTATAGTGCTGGGACAACTAATCTTGTTGCCTTTGCTCAAAACTGTACGTTGAATGTCAATCATTCACCAAGAGAAATTACAAACAAAGAAAGCGGAGGTTTTAAAGAAATCTTAGAAGGTCTTAGAGATTTTTCAATTGATGTTGATGGGGCTTATGCATGGACAAATGCAGCTGGAGCTGCTTTAACAAATGGAGTAGATGATACTTTAGAAACTAATGTTTTAAATGCAAGACAAGCTGTAACATTTATATTTGGAGATACTGCTACAACATCTGATGTTAGTTATTCTGGAAGTGGATATATTACATCTGTATCAATGACTGGGGGGACAGAAGATTCCGCTACATTTTCTCTCAGCATTGAGGGGACGGGAGTTTTAACTCAGGCAATACAATAATAACTTAGGTGAGGAGCTTTGGTACTTTTGTTTAGTACCATTGCTCCAATCCTTACTAAACTAAACAAAAAAATGAATTATACTTTTATAGAAATAAATAAAGAAAAACTACCAATTAAATTTGGTTTTAATGCATTGAGAAAATATTCATCTAAAACAAATACATCATTACAAGATTTAGATAAACTTGGTGTTGACATGACATTAGATGGAGCTTTAAATTTAATATATTGTGGCATTGAGGATGGACATAGAGCTGCAAAGCAAGAGTTTGAATTAACTATTGATGATTTGGCTGATTTAATTGATAATGATTTTGATTGCATAGGAAAAGCAATGGAAATATTGGCTGAACAAATGGGAGGCAACACTGAAAAAAAGCAGAAAGCCAAGAAGTAGAAAATAAACTCTCTTGGCGAGAATTAGAGAAGATTGCTTTTGGACAGTTAGGCATGGGAGTAAATGAGTTTTATGATTATTTGCCTAAACATTTTTGGAATAAGTTAGATGGCTTTTATGAGCTTGAGAATATTAGGGAAAGAGGCAATTGGGAAAGAACAAGATGGCAAACAACTTTGTTGTTAAACATCCAGATGTCAAAAGGCAAAAGGTTAAAGCCAACTGATTTGATAGAGTTTGAATGGGATAAAAGTAGTAAAAAAATAGATTACGAAAAATTAAAAGCAAAGGCAGAATATGTTAAAAAAATGTCAGAACATAAAAACAACAAATAAATGGGATTAGGTTTAGTTGGTAAATTGACTGTAATGTTTGGAGCTGATTTTAAAGGCTTTGACAAGTCAATGAAAAATGCTCAGAAAAAATTAGGTCGTTGGAGTAGAGATGCTAATAGAATTGGTAATCAGCTAACAACAAATCTTACTTTACCTATTGTTGCTTTAGGAGCTGGAGCTGTTAAATTAGCATCTGATTTTGAGGAATCTTTAAATAAAGTTAATGTAAGTTTTGGAGAATCTTCTAAAGAAGTTCAAGCATTTGCAAAAACAACATTAAAAAGTTTTGGTATTGCAGAAGGATCAGCATTAGAAATGGCATCTTTATTTGGTGACATGGGAACATCTATGGGTTTAACTCAACAACAAGCATCTGGAATGAGTACATCTTTAGTTGGTTTAGCTGGGGATTTATCATCATTTAAAAACATAAGGCTTGATATAGCTCAAACAGCTTTAGCAAGTATTTTTACTGGAGAAACTGAATCTCTAAAAAAATTAGGTATTGTAATGACTCAAGCCAATTTACAACAGTTTGCGTTAGAACAAGGCATTACAAAAACCATAAAACAAATGACTCAAGCTGAAAAAGTTCAGCTTAGATATAATTTTGTTATTTCTAAATCTCAAAATGCTTTAGGTGATTATGCAAGAACAAGTGATGGTGTTGCTAATAGCACAAGAAATTTACAAGAAAGTGTAAAAGAATTAGGAGAGCAATTTGGAAAAGAATTATTACCAATAGCAAGTGATGTAATAAGAGTGCTAACTAATGTTGTTACAAAAATTGGTAGCATGAGTGATGAAAATAAAAAGTTAGCCATCAACATTGCTTTAGTTACTGCTGCATTTGGTCCATTGTTTAAAGCTGCTGCTGCATTTTTAAGTGTGATACAAAAACTAATAATATTTATTCCAAGATTATATGCTGTAATAATGGGACCAGTCGGAATTGTTGCAGCCTTAGCAGCCTTATATATAAAAATGGATGAGGGTGATGGTTTTATAAATAATTTAAAAAAGAAATTTACAGAATTAAAAACTGCAATATTTGGAGTAAGTGAAGAAGCAAAGGCTCTTGATTTTTCTGCAATGCATGAAAAAGCTGATCCAGGCTCTATTTTAGACAGAATGATGAAAGGGGATGTTTCTTTTGTAAAAACAACTCCAAAAGCAAAAACAACTCCAAAAGGTAAAACAGCAAGAACAGACTCAACATTTGTTACAGCAATGGATTCGTTACCAGTTGAAAAGCTAAATGTGGAGCTAAGTAAAATACCAGATAAATTAAAAAATGTAGAGGCTCCATTAAGACAACTTTCACAATCACAAAAAGAGTATAATGCACAAACACAGTTATTTGGAGATATTATGTTTAATTCTATGATGAGAGCTGCAAACAGTCAAGAAGGATTTTTTAGTTCTTTTATAGAGAATATGAAAAAGGCATTAAAACAACTTATGATACAATTAGCTGTAATGACTGCAATCAACTTTTTATTAGGTGGAAAAGGGTTTTCATTAGGTGATGCTTTTTCAGCTGCAAAAACATCTATATTAGGATTAGCAAGTGGAGGTTTGGTTACTGGTCCAACAATGGCTCTTGTTGGTGAGGGTGTGGGTACATCGGCTTCAAATCCGGAGGTCGTGGCTCCTTTAGATAAATTAAAAGGAATGATAAATGGTGGAGGAAGTCAGCAAGTTGAGGTTTATGGCAGAATAAGTGGAAACGACATTTTTATAAGTAATCAGAGAGGAAGTTTAAACAGACAAAGATCAGTTTAAAATATGGCATTCGGAAAAAAGTATTTTTCATCATATAAAAGTAATAACAACTTAGATTATTATTTAGAGCTGTGGGTAGAGAATTTTGATTCATCTGCTACTGAAATTTCTGTTGGAGCTGGAGGACCAGTTATATCTTATGAAACAGACCAAGAGGATAGATTTTCACCAATTTTAAGCTCACAATGTGTATTGCCTTTTGTTGTAAAAAATACATCATTACAAGCCTTTATTCAGCAACTTAGAACAACATATAAAGAAAGGCAAGTTTATTTACATTTATATAGAGCAACATCATCTACTTATACAACAACAAAACCAATTTGGTCTGGGTTTTTAGTAATGGATTTAGGAAGTGGAGAAGATGTTTCTTTTCCTTATGAACAAAAACTAACATTTGTTGATGGTTTGTCTTTATTAAAAGACATTGATTTTGTTGATTTATCAGATACATCAACTCCACCTGGAGATACAATTCCATTAAACGAAAGAATACAAGGAAACTATGATAGGCTAAATATGTATTATGGTCCAGCTGTTTATACATTTTGGATTAAAGAAATATTAGCAAAAGCTGGTATTGCAATTAGTGGGGTAGATGGTCAAGGTGTTTCAATAGATTATGGTTTTACAACAGCTGTTAATTGGTACAATGCTGATATGCAAAATACTAATCAAGGAAGTGATCCATTAGGATTAACACAATGTGTTGTTTCTATGTTTCATAATAAAAATGACCAAGATGTTTTTACACCAGAAAATTGCTATACAGTTTTAAAAGAATTATTAAGGCATTGGGGAGCAAGAATTACGTATTGGAAACATGAGTTTTGGATTGTACAAATACCAGAATATATTCAAGATGAAAGTGGCTTAATAGATAATCCAGATAATATAAACTCAAGACAATATAATAGGTTTGGAACATTAACTGGAAGTCAAGACCATTTAGGTGATACATATTACACAAGATACGAGCAAACAATACAAAGCAATCAAGTAAGTAAATTAGTTGGAACTAAGTATAATTACTTACCAATGATTCATAATGCAGAAGCTGATTTTTTAAGTTTTGCATCTAAAAATTATTATGGTGGTTTTCCTTATGGAGTAAATGCTGAATCTCAAGAGATATTTCAAGGAACAATTATTGATCCATCAACAGCAAATTTCTTATGGTTATCAGTTCCATTAAATTGGACATGGGACATGACTGGCTCAAGCCTTACAGCTGGACATGAAAATGGTTGGTGGTGTTCAGTAAAGTTTAATTTTTACGCGAGTGATGGCACAACAACTTATTATTTACAATATGATAGTTCTGGACAAGGCTCTTATTATTGGGTTTTAGAAGCTGACTGGAATCCTTTAGGCAATACATCTCCAAAATACATAATCAAATCAAGAAGTTTAACTGAAACAAATTATATTGGTTTCCAAGAAAACATCCCTTTTGTTGATAGTTCTGGTAGTGCTATAACAATGACTGGAGCATGGAGTTTCTTTTTAGATATTGAAGATTTTGCTAATCAAAGTAGTAGTGGAAATAATGGCTCTTTTTATTGTAGATTTAGTGGCTATGCTCCATCAAGTCATTATAGTTATGTAAAAAAAGATCCTTACCAAGAATTTCCTTATTTACCAACAACATCTGATGTTTCTGGAGGAGGTCCACAAACAAAATCTGGAACAGTAAGGTGGTCAAATACATTAGAAAATCCATCTGGTGTTACAACAACATCTTTTTCAACTCCAGCTGGTTTTGATGCTGGGACAAGTCAAGCTGATATTCAACTTATAACAACATCACCATTTAAAGGATTATTACAAACATTAAACACAACACAAACATCATCTTTTGGATTATCTTTAAATACACAAGTTAATAATAGTACAAATACAGAGAAATTTAGTTTTGGAACATTATTGTGGGGTGATGCAATTCAGCAATTTGCTGTTGGTTGTTTAAGAGTAAACAATGGAACTGCTTTTGTAAAAACAAATCCAGATGGTGAATGGGGTAGAGGAACATTGACTGGAACTAATACATTTACAGAATTACTTATTGATGAATTTTTAAGTGGACAAATAAAAGTAGTTATTGCTCCAACAATGAGATTAGCTGTTGGTGAAGAAAACAAAAATCAAACTGCAACTGGTACAAGTGGTCCAGCAACAAGACCAAGATATGTAAATCCAATTGGAAGGCTTAGAGAGTTTAGAAGTAATGAAACAGATCCAGAATATATTTTTAGAAGAGGAAGTTTTCATTCTTTATATGATGAATGGGATTATGAAGGTTATCAAATTTTAAGAGATACTGTAAGCTCTACAACAACAACAACTGATATTGGTGATTTAGGTGGTACGCAAGACAACAAGCCAATTTCTAATGCTAAAATGATTGGCAATGTTAATAATGCCTTGATGATGAACAGCCCAGTTGCATATCTCAGAACAACTGTTCCAGCTACTGGCTCAAATGTTGCTGTAAATGGTAATTTTAACACAGCTGTTGGTTGGACATTAGGAACTGGTTGGAGTATTGATACAACAGCAAAGAAAGCAAAGTTTGCTGCAACTGGCTCAACATCTGAATTAACACAATCGGTATTAACGCAAGGATTAACATATCAAGTAAATTTTCAAGTTGTAGTTACAGCTGGGACATTATTAGTAAAAGCAGGAACATCTGGCACAAGTCAATCAATAACAACAAGTGGTGATTATTCTTTATACTTAGATTGTGATGGCTCTAATTTAATTAAGTTTCAAGCTGGAACAACATTTACTGGTAATATAACTTACATAACATTAAGAGATCAAAAATCAATTAGTGCTGTTCCAATAAATAGTATTGGCTCAACAGTTTTCAAATCTGGTGATACGTTTAATTTAATAAATTCTTTAGGTGGTGAGATTTTGCCATTGACAGTTTCTTCTAATCAAGGAGCAACAGATGATACAATTAGTGTTACATCAACAGCATTATTTGATGACATTGGAATTGATTCTGTTTTATTAATTAATCAAGATGATTTATCAGCACAATACCAAAACAAAACAAAAGGAACTGTTGCTGGATTTGGAATAGATGCTGATGGTATAAGTAAAGGAGGAATTGAGATTACTGGTTGGCTAAATAGTGATACAATGAGTGGAGCAGCTGTAACTAATGTTCCCACAGCATTAAGTGTAAAAAATTATGTAGATGGGCAAGTTGGAGCAAGTGATACTTTGCAAGAGGTTACTAATAATGGAAACACAACTACTAATAGTGTAATGATTGGATCATCTGATGCTCCTCTAAGTACATTACATTTAAAAGATGGAAATGTTATTTCAAGTGCTTATAACAATGCAAGTTTAATCATTGAAGGTTTTAGTAAATCTGTTTTTCAAATGGCTTCTTATAATACTGGTTTTTGTCAAATTGCTTTTGGTGATCAAAATGATGGATTTGATGGGGGTATTTTGTACAGCAATGCATCAAGATATATGTCATTTGAAGCTGCAAATGCAGAAAAAATGCGTTTGACATCTGGAGGAAACGTACTTATAAATACAACAACTGATGTTTCTGGGGTTAAGTTACAAGTCAATGGAAATACAAGATTTGGTGATTCAACAACTGGAATTTCTTTTGGAATTTCTTCTACAGATGTATATCAAATATCTGGTGTTGATACTGGTTTTTCTGGTTGGAATTCATTACACTTTAAATCTGATGGAAATGATGGTTTATTTATACAAAAAGATACTAATAACATTGGTATAAATGAATTAAATCCCACAGAAAAGCTCCATGTTGTTGGTAAAGGAATATTCACAGACCAATTAACAATTCCAGCTATTCCAGTTGCCTCAACAGATGCTGCAAGTAAAGGTTATGTTGATGCTCAAGTATCTGCAACAGATAGTTTGCAAGAGGTGACAACAGTAGGCAACACAACTACTAACTCAATAATGATAGGTAGTTCTTCCAGTCCATCACAATTATTACATATTGATAATCCAACTGGAGCAAGTAGTATTTTATTAGAAGGTGCTGGAGGTTGGTATAGTCAAATTTTATTTAGAACAAATCCATCAAGTGGACAGGGTTGGTTAGCATATGATTATTCTGGAAATGTTATGACTTTTGGAGTTAGTGGCTCTGAAAAAATGCGTTTGACATCTGGAGGAAATCTTGGGATTGGAGTATCAAATCCATTAACAAAAGTACACATAAATGATGGGACAAATATAAATTTAAAAATAGGTGAATCATCTGGTGAAATACAAATTAAAACAACAAATGATGCTGATACTGCATTCACACCTTTAATCATTAGAGCAAATAAATATAGTATTTTAAATGGAAACGTAGGAATTGGAACTACAAGTCCGAGTGGAAAACTACATATAACTAATGGAACAAATGCAATAAATACTGGAGCAAATGCAGATAGATGGGCATTTACTGGAGCAACTTTTAATTATATTCAAAGTGCTGGGCAAATTCTTATTCAACCAGTAGGTGATTTAGTTTTAAATAGTGCTGGTAGTGAAACAATGAGATTAAAAAACACTAACGTACTCATTGGAACAACAACTAATAGTGGTGGTAAATTAAATATTAAAGGAAATTTGTTTTTTCAACAAGATTCATATTCAGATAACACTACTATTGGCTTTGGTAATCCAGCAAGAAATGGTGATGCTGCTTTTATAACTTATGATGGGAATGGTGATTTTAGAGGCAGTATATTATTTGGAACTGTAACAACTGCAAGTAATGTAGCTGCAAGTGAGGTGATGAGAATCAGTAAATCTGGAAATCTACTTATTGGAACAACAACTGATTCTGGGGAAAAACTTGTAGTTAATGGTAATGCAAAATATAGTGGTAAAATTTTAGCTGGAGTAGGAGCAACAGCAGCAGCCACAATAAATGCATATACTACAACAGTAAGCACAAATTTATTTTCTGCATTAAGAATTCTTGAAAATACTGGTGCATCAAGTTATTGGGATATTGGAGCAACTGGAGGAACAAGTACATTGTTAAATTTTTATCACAATGCAAATACAACTGCAAAAATTAGTTTTACACATTTAGGTGGAGCAACATTTAGTGGGACAGTAACAGCCGACACTTATTTTCAATCAAGCGACACAAGTGCTGTTTTAGCTACTGCAAGTGCTGGAAGTGTAATATTAAGACCAAATGGGGCTGGTAGTGGAACTGGAGCTTTAACTGTTGGTTTGTCTAACACAACTATTTCAAATGTTCTAAGAGCTGAAGGTAATGTTTTAATTGGAACAACAACTGATAGTGGTCAAAAGTTACAAGTAAATGGTGATATAAAAATAGGTGATAGCAATCATTTATTAATTGGTAGTAGTAGTGATTTAGATTTATATCATACTGGAACAAATTCTTTTGTTGAAAACTGGACAGGAGATTTATATATTAGAAATAATAGTAATGGAAATGATGTGATTTTTCAATGTGATGATGTTAGTGGTGGAGTTGAAACGTATTTTTTCTTAGATGGTAGTATTGGTTTGACTACATTTCCAGACAATAAAAAATTGGCTTTTGGAACTGGAAATGATTTGCAAATAAAACATACTGGTACTCATAGTTATATTACTCAAGCTGGTACTGGAAATTTGTATATATCAAACACAAGAGATGGAAAAGATATAATTTTGCAATCAGACAATGGAACTGGTGGAACTGCTGATTATATAACTTTAGATGGAAGTCAAACAACTATAAACTTACAACAAAGTGTATTAATAGGCACAACAACAAATTCTGGTGTTTACAAATTAGATGTATTTGGTAAAGCAAGAGTTCAAAGTGTTTTTGAATTAGATGATGTACTAACACTAAATCAAATATCAACTCCAGCTGATCCTCAATCTGGACAATCATCAATATATATGGATTCAGCTGATGGAGCAATAAAAGTAAAAATAAATGTAGGAGGAACAGTTGTTACAAGAACAATTGCTTCTTTTGAATAATTAAATAAATAAAAAAAAATGATAACTTATAAATGGATAATATCTTCAATGGATTGTGTAATACAAGAAACTGTTGAGGGACAAGAACTGCAAAATGTAGTAAATATGGTGCATTGGAGAAGAGCAGCATCAGAAGGAACAGAAGGTCAAGCTGATTATTATTATGCTGATGTTTATGGGGCTATGCCTTTGACATCACCAGATCCAAATAATTTTGTACTTTACGAAAATTTAACAGAGGCTGATGTTGAGGTTTGGTTAAATGAACAAACGGAGCCAACTCCAGCTGAAATGGATGCTCAATTAGCTGCAAATATAGAATTGCAAAAGAATCCAACTGAGGAAACTTTGCCTTTGCCTTGGGACAATGAATAGTGATTTAAAAGATACTTTAGAAGTGGTCATTCCAAACGCATCTGCAATTGGTATTAGCTTGAGTGAGTGCAATGAAATATTGACATTTTTTTCTTTAGTTTTAGCAATAAGCATTTCTATGTATAAACTTTACTATTGGAACTTTAAAAAGAAATAATGAAATCACCAATTGATTTTAAGGATTTTGCAGCTAATCCAGTTACTGGTTTGTTGTTCTTCTGTTTGATTGCAATTGGTTATTTATACATTGATAATAAAACAACTTTAACAAATCAAATAGTGGCTTTACAAGAAGAGGTTATTGTTTTGCGTAGTGATTATAAAAAGCTGAATGATAAGTTTATAGAAACTTTAC
>VTLG01005506.1_pt1 | contig 13124 bp, 22 predicted proteins | sample 4694571 | NCBI WGS metagenome assembly VTLG01 (sample SAMN12604809, study PRJNA352737) | marine metagenome | biome: ENVO:00000447; feature: ENVO:00000209|ENVO:00000569|ENVO:01000036; material: ENVO:00002151; isolation source: viral sequences binned using virsorter ... | reverse complement strand
CAACAATGTCGATGCATTTTATGCAACAGTTTTCCATGAACTCGGACATGCAACAGGTCACAAATCTCGTCTAAATCGTACACTAAGCACTGACAACTTAACAAAAGAATATATGTTTGAAGAATTAATCGCAGAAATTACCAGTAGTTTTCTATGCTCTCATTTTGGCGTTAAAGGCGATCTTCAACATGCCGACTATATATGTCATTACATACAACGCATGAAAGAAGATCCCCAGATAATCATGAGCGCAGCGAAACAGGCACAACAGGCATTTACTTATCTTATTGAAGCTGCCGATAAAACTGCATTGCATGATTTGAAACATAATCCGGACTATCCTATAATGTCCATCAGTGATTTAAGGAACGGTACTCATGACTGAAAAACCAGTTGCCCGTATTACTTTCACATGCGGAGAAAAAAACTACAGTTACAGAGCAATCATCAACAATCAGAAAATATCCCATGTCGGTATACGGGAAAACCACTCAAAGGATTCCATGATTCCTGAAGTCATCATGAGTTATGAAACATTCTGGATGCAGTTAAAAGCAACCCGTGAGAAATGCATCGCAGATGGAATGCCTTATGATATTACCTTTGAATATAAAACAGAAGAGGTTACCGATCTTCTCGAAATTGTCGGAAACTATAAGGATTTTTAATCCATGAACATGTACATCATACGCAGTTTGGAAGCACAGGAAATGCGTGTCTTGTATTCCCCTTCTACATGCTCACGAATATGGGCAGGTTTAGGAATAAAATTTTTATATGTCATACGGACATGTTTCAAAGCCTTACGAAGCAGATCTTCCGGCAGATCTTCAATCGCTTCAAGATAGAACTCCGCTATCTCAGACCAGTTATCCGGAGTACCAAACAACCCCATTGTCTGATCGAGCAGGACCATTCCTGTCTTCGCATCAACAGGAGTCAGTAGGCGGTGGACCTCATCAGTTGCCTTTGCCATAATCTCCTTCGATGGAACCGGATCACCCGTTTTCCATTCTTCTACCCATTGCAATGGCGAGGCCCCGTCTTCTGATTTCAGTTTTGTCGGTACGTTTTTTTGCCGACCACTTAGACTCATTCCGTACCCAGTTGCGGAATGTTGCATTCCAATCCCTTTTGATTCCCCTCGCTCCGGCGATGGCAATCCAGTAGTCGATAAAGGCACTGATACATTTTTCACTGTCTTCTTTGCTGACACCTTCTTTCTTTTCGAGGATTTCAAAAGACCGGGCATCAGGGTAGAAAGTTTCTGGGCATCGGGTTCCATTAGTCTTCTCCTTATTTATAATATGATATTGTATGTGTGACACATCTGTCGTGTCCGGATGTGACAGATCTGTCATGTCCGGATGTGACATATCTGTCGTATCCAATGGTTTCTGGGACATCCAAGGGTGTTCTGGGAATGTATACAGGTTCGAAGTATTAATTCCACGCTGTACTTTCTTTATCAGATTCAGTTTAACAAGCACATCTATTGCCCGTTGTGCCGTCCGTTTATTCATACCAAGTTCTTTGGATAACAAAGACTGACGAGGCCATGCCCGTCCATTATCATCACTGAACTGTGATAATCTTGCATACATGAGTTTCGCATTAGCTGAAACAGTTGTCTGTTTCAAAAGCCAGTTGGGAATGAATGCACCTATCCATAGTTTCTTTGGCACAACATGCCTATTTGTCTGATTGTTCATTGTCTGCCTTGTATAATTTTACAAATAAATCAAAAGGCATGACAACAAGAGGCGTAGGTTTACGATCTTCCCAGAGAAACAACAGATCCTGTTTATAAATATACTGCTCAATCAGTCGCCAAAATACATTGTTCTTTGCGCGACCTTTTATTTCTCCTACAAGATCACCAATACGAATGTCTCCACTAAAAATACCTCCACTTGCACCGGATAATGGTATCTTGTGTGAAGCAATATCATATTTGGCTAACAGATGGACGAGTTTCCTCTCTATACGACCACCCTTATCTCTTTGTGCCTTGCCCAATTAATGCTCCTAATCTTTTGGCTGTAAGGTAACATCCATTTCCAATCCTTCAGCCCATAACGCAAATGAATACATCGTCGGTATACGAAGACCGCATTCCCATTTGGCAACAAGACGGTCCGCTACTCCTAGCTTGCCATCTACTTCCATCTGCGTCAAACCCAATTCAATTCGCCGTTGCTTCAGTTGTTCAAGCAATGGATGAAAGAACGCAGTCGTTGATTCGCTGCGCTCTACTGTCCCTCGAGGATGACGTAATGTTTCATTCATAAACAAGAAGTACCATAAAACATCTTGTGCGTCAACTTCGTTTATGCTAAAATACTCTGGGTATAATACTCAGGGGAGTTGGAGTCCGATATTAAAAGTTTTCGCTCCTTTCTTTTGTATCGGACTCCGACAACAAACAAAGGGGAATATCATGCTAACACAAGAACAGATAAAACAACGATCACTTGGTATCGGCGGTACAGATGCCAAGAAAATAATGGACGGTGAAGATAACTGGCACTCCTTATGGATGGAAAAGACAGGACGTAAACAACCAGAAGATCTCAGCCTGATATTTCAAGTACAACTCGGACTTATTACAGAAGAATTTAATCTTCACTGGCTTGAACAAGACACCGGATGGGAAATTGTTCCGTATGCAAAAGCTTTTACAAGCAAAGAATACCCGTTCATGCGATGCCACCCTGATGCAATAGCACACATAGACGATGGACATGCTTACTCAGCAGTTGTTGATGCCAAGCATACCAATGCGTTCACAGATGCAGAAGAACTCTATGAACGCTATTACTATCAGCTTCTTCATAACTTTATTGTTATGAAAACATGCGGAGAGTTAACTTTCTCTACAAAGTCTTGGCACAAAACATTAACACACTGTGTTATATCAGTAATACGAGGGAACCAATGGCTTCAGCCAATTATCTTTGAGCCAGATAAAGCAGAGATAGAAAAGCTTATCGATTATGAAACAACATTCTGGCAATACGTCATCGATGACAAGGAACCGACAATGGGACAGCCCTATAAATCTGTCCCATCAGTTGCGCTTAATAAAATGATTGAAGTCGATATGGAAGCCAAGGGTGATAACGAATGGGCTGCTTTTGCAAAGGACTGGTTAGAAACAAAGGATGCTAAAAAGCAGAACATGCAAGCGGATAAGATATTAAAGAAGAAGCTTGCAGATAATGTACGTCTGGCCTACGGAAATGGCGTACAGATTAAACGGTCACGGCAGAACAAGCTGTACCTGACAGAACAGAAAGTTAAACAACAAGAGCAATGGAGATAGTAATGCCGAAGAATACACAAAGACTTCAGATTATTTCCCACCTGAAAAACAAGGGATCTATTACTACTGCAGCAGCATTTACATTATATGGCATAACACGACTTGCTGTGTATATCTGTATGCTGAGAAAGGATGGCTACGATATTCAGGATAAATGGGTAAAGAACGAATTCACCGGACATCGTTGGAAAAAATACACCCTGAATCCAAATGTTATTGCTAAAGACACAGGGGTAGCCTTCATCGATGACACCGTAGCAGTTGTAATGAACACATACGAAGAAGAACTAGCGAGGAAAAATCCCCATGGCTAAAGGAAAACTGGATGACCGGGCAATAGCAATCCTAAAGGACCTAGAACTCGACTGGAAAGATGCCTGTTGGGAAGTGCGTCCAAATGTATGGGCGATGAAACATCGATACATCGAAGACGCAGGACATAAGGCAGGTATTGTCATAGAAAGTCTCGAAGAAGTCGAAACAAATTCTGAAAAAGGTATAGCGGTAATCAAATGCACCGCAACCTCTGCTAGTAGAAAGGCAAAGGTCATTACCTACGGTGAATCGAGTCCGAAGAATACAAAGAACCAGTACCCCTATGCAATGGCAGAGAAACGCGCCATTGACCGAGCAACCCTGAAGCTTATAGGAATACATGGTTCAGTATATTCTAAAGATGAACTCGATCTTCCCGAAGAAGGGAAGGACCTTGGAGACCTGGCGTCGCCACCTTCCCCTGAACTGGGAGCAAGTCTTTACAATAAAACACAAGACGTTTTAAAAAAGGATCCTGCATCAATGACAGAGGTAGAAAAGTCACAAGCCCGTGTGCTGTATGACCAATTAAAAACAACCGATCAATACCCACTACTAGCAGAAGAACTCTCAACTCACATGAACAAAGGAAAGAAATAATGGATTTCAATGAAGTCACACTCGTTGGCAACCTTGGACAGGACCCCGATATCAAACAGTTTGATAACGGTGGCAAAGTATGCAATCTTTCTGTTGCCACTAGTCGCAAATGGAAAACAGGAGGCGACAAGCAGGAAAAAACAGAATGGAATAAAGTCGTTATTAGGGATGAAAAGCTAATAGAAAGCGTAGTCCCTATGCTACAGTCCGGAAGCCGTGTACTAATAAAAGGCCGACTGGAAACCCGAACCTATGATAAAGACGGACAGACTCATTACATAACAGAAGTTATTGTCCCCAAATTCGAAGGCAAGGTTATCATACAGGCCAGAGGAAAGGGATGGTCTGACAACGGAGGAGAATCCCCGACCGACCCACCATTCTAACCAAGGAGAACAGCATGATGGTCATCTGCGAAGTCTGCCATAGACCCACACGATATGAATATGTCAACGGACATTACATGTGTCCTATATGCAAACAGACAGTTGACCCATGCTGTGAAGGAATAACAGCAGAAAAAATGGAGAACAAACCAGATGAAAAGGAACCAGATAAGTAAAAGCCTGATGCGAATGCTGATAAGTCAGGGATTTACAGACCATGATATGGCAGAATACTTTGAACAGGACATCAGAGACATAAGCATAACCCGAATGTTCTGGCAGCTAAGGGAATTCAAAGGACAGGCAAACCTGATGAAGGAACGAGAAGCAAATAAAGAAACAGCGCGATACAACAGGGAGGAAACCGCTACCATAAAACATAAGAAATGCCTAAAGTGCAGAGAAACATTTATTCCGGCGCACCGAACAAACTTTATCTGCGGCACATGCGCCCGGATCACTAAACGGGAAACCGGATTGCTTTATAATTATGACTATCATTTAACCATGTAAGGAGAGACATATGTATATACTGTTATTACTCGCATCATCACTGCTACTAATCAGTTGTGACGGATCTAAACATGCAGAATTCTTCAACCTCGCAAACGAACAGATGAACAACGGCTATGAATGGCACTACATCGGACGCAAAGACGCAACAAAGGAAGACATAAAATATATTCCAATGTATAAGGGTGCAAAAGGGGAAGAATACATACACTTCCAGTTGCAGAAACCTAAATAATGAGTGACAATATTGCAACACTTCTCGAAGAAAGAGGGGCAACCCACGGTGACGCTGCCGAAACCTTTGATTTACAGGCCAAGCTTACCGAAGTCTACCTCGCAGCGCGTCTGAAGACCGAACCCACGAGTCAAAGAAGTATTATCTGCCAACGGCACGATGCTACAATTCTCCACATTCTTGGTAAGATAGCGAGAATCGCATGTGGTAAGTACAATAAGGATGACTGGACTGACATACAGGGCTATGCGAAACTTGGAGATCAGATGCAGTCGCTTAACACATATGGCAAACCAATAGAAGGGATCATAGGAACATCGACTTTTCCTCCGTCGGATACAGAACAATGATTCCATCAGTCCTGCTTTTTAGCCCATGCCTTATGCCACAACCATACATCGATCCGGACAAGGACACGATGAATGCCACGGACCAAGGCACTACGCCAGATCGAGGGGTAACGCCTACTCATTATCAACACTTTCCATACCTGTATCTGCCATATTGGATGGAATGGTTAGAACACGGTTGCATTCATGGCAAATATAATGCCCGTTCGAAGAGACAGGTGGAACCAGTTCACCACACCACAGACAAAGAATAAGTTCTTGGGGCATTGACCGAAGAAACATCTAATGCCCTGCTTTCTTACGCTTGAAGGTCAGGTACTCTGCCCCTTCTTCTACATCGAAGACAGTTGTAATAAGCCTTGGGTCATCATCTTCGTACTGCGGATCAATAATAGTAACAAAAGCAGGAGCAATATTCTGATCCGGCAGACCCTTTTCTTCTGCATACCGATCCCACTTTTTATAAGAAGCAAGGCGAAGGGCATGGGATATAAGGCCCGACGCAGGACACTTGAGAACCTGATAGCCACTGGTATGCTTATGCCCACAGGTAAGAATATGGTCACGCCACCCCATCTGTATCGCCTTGGCCGGGCCGTGTGCAGTGTTCCACATGGAATGACCCTGAAAATCATGCCTTGAATTTACCCGTAGCTTTCTACCTTCAGGGAACACAAGATTTAAACGTGCGCCATGAGCCTGAAAAACGCCCATCTGATCGCGTGTCATCCATACAAGGGGGTCACCTGACCCGGACCAACAGTCGTGGTTCCCACCTATCAAATAGAGCCACTGAACAGATGTTACAAGCCACTCCACCAGTATCCACGCTTCCGCAGCACTGGTTGACTGTTCTCCGTACAACCTGCCAAGTCTTCCAACCCAGTTGTTATGCAGATCCCCGACATTTGCACCGAACAATCCCTTCGTATCCTGTATTGTCTTAACATGGCTTTCCAGTAAGGCCAGATCTGTACCATCATCATCAACATGGGGGTCCCCAAAATGGGCTATCCCTATGGGACCATCGACTTTTATATGGACATCTATTAACCGCCGGGCTTCCTTTGCCTGATTCTTTTTTGAATATCGACGCTTACGAAACTCAAGAAGCTCCTGTGCAGAAGGCGTTTCCTTCGGTAATTCCGACACATAAAACCCCGGATCTTCTACTTCAGGATTAATGTCCCGTTCTATTGCAGCATCCAAACGCTTGCGAAACTTCCCCCGATTCATACCAAGCCGCCTTGCTGCTTCAGACACGTTGCCTCTTGCCTGATCGAGTGCTACTACGACCTCAAGCAGTTCTTTCTTTGTCAATCGTCTGGAATACTCCATCATTTCTTAGGACGCACTGCCCTATCCCCATACCACCAGAGAACTGCTGAAGAAGCCATGTATATTACTGAATGCACAATGGTTTCCTGTTGCAATAAATCATCAGAACTAAAATAAATTACACCCACCAATACAATTAGTCCCCCGGTTAATACAGGTCTGACCAATCGAAGAGTATCATTAACCCATCGACTCGACTTTCCGGCAGACATGTCATGGCTATAGCTTGCCTGTCTCAGTTGGCTTGCCGACAATGCTTCAGCTATCGCCAACTCTCTTTCGCTTTCTTCTGCCTTGAGTTCAGCCTGAAGCCGATGCATCTCTATTGTACGAGTATGCTCGGCTGCATTCTTCTTCTCTTCCATCCAGTGATCGGCAAACGAAAACGCCTTCCCGATAAGAGTCCCGAATATCCCAGTTGCACCGCCTGTTAAAACGGTTCCTAACAAATCCAACATGTTACCACCTCCTTGCTCTGCCTGTATCCACATGGAGAAAGGTGCGGTAGTTAACACCAAACCCTGTGAACCCGGCTTGCTTTGCTGCGTCTATCAGTTGTGTTTTATCATGCGATCCAAGTCGTAAGTCAAAAGCCTTGCCCGTAAGATGGCAAGACCGTGGGCTACCTCCGCACTTCGCATTCCAATACTTGGAACGGTACGCAGAATTAAGGGCGAGAGGACTGCCGATAATGGAGCGCAGATTATCGAGGATAGAAATTGCATTCAGGTCAATCAACAGTTCGCCCGTACCTTTACAGGCGATTTCCTGCGGATCGAAATATTTAAACGGCCATGCATCCCAGTTGCGTGGGACTTCCTGCCAGTTTTTATATAACATAACTAACTACTAACGGTAATAAGCCCAACTCAAATACATGTATAATGCTCCTATTACTAGAAGTACACACATTATTTTTAAAGTTTCTTTTAATATTTTATGCCATAACGCACTGTTTTCTTTTGCTTTTCTTCTTGCTTCTGCTCGATCATCTTTAGCCGACTGTCTTTGTTGAGCGATGCGTTCTGATCGTATGCGTTCTATCTCTTCAAATGTTCCTGCACCAAAACGTCTGTTAACCAGACGCTTCATTGCCGTTATCTGCTCCTTGATCTGGCGTTGCTCAATAACCTCTGCCGCTACCGCACCTAAACTTGTGTCATCTGCTTTGGTAGCCTCCATTCCAAGATGGCCTTTAAGGAAGGTGGACCATGATTGCTTGCCCTTTTGCTTCTTTGCCACCTTCTTCTTGTTTTCATCCGATGCCCCGAAGAGGTCTTCAAGATGATGTGCAATTTCCGATACGTCTTTAACCGTTGAGATTGATTGCCTTACAGCAGTTATTGCGGATCGCGCTAAAGCTACACCTGCTAATACTTCAACTACCATTATGTACTCCTTATGCCGGGGTATCTGTATTAAAACGCATCATGCTACACCATGCAGACCAGTCGCGGAATTCTCCGTCTGCCCTTCTCTTTTCGTTGTATGCATAGTATGCATGTTTATCCGGGCATTGTTCTACTTCTGCCACTTCAGATGAAAGAGAGCCGTCAAAGTTCCACATAACCAGAACTAAAATAAGTTTATGAATAATCATTATTTATGGTTGCCATTGTGCAACTCCCTTAATCTTTCAACCTCTTTTTCAAGCATAACCAGTTTGCTTTTAATTGCCCCACGCTCTCGATTCTTTTGTTCGAGTGCGCTTACACTATTAATCTCTGATAAAATTGAGATCTTTGATTGAAAGACTGCATCATTTGCTTCTACTTTATCTAGTCGGACATTCAATGAAGCAAGTTCTTGGGTATCTTCTTGTTGTCGTTCAAGAATATTTTTAATCTGAGCCTTTGCTACAGCAAAAGCCCCGGCTAAACTGACGATTATTGCGCCGATCTGCAAAAGCATACGGCTATCCAAAGCTAAAGGCTCCATTCTTTACTCCTTGTTATCTTGCTTTGTAATAGCCTTATGCCATCTCCATAATAAGAACGCTATTGATAGGCCCAGTAATAATACTGACAACCCGGTTTCCAGAATCCCTAACCATGTAACCGCTAAAGCAGACAGTCCGGGTGCAACGGTTACAACTGTCTGCTGCGTATTCATCAACTTGGCTCAGTAGGCCAAGTAATTGTACCCACTACCGTTGAATCATTATAACTTGCAGGAAGGTCACGTAACTTTTTTCGGTAGTCTATCCACTCTGTTTTCTTATCGTCAGCTAACGGGGAGTCCGGCATTACACGCCAATCAGAGTCGGTTAATAGTTCGTCACGTTTGAAACGCAACGAAGCAAATGCTCTTATTACTGCTCCATCGTCCCATTCTTTCTTTTTTGCAGCAAGGTATTCTGACTCCGTTAAATTGTCTGTCCCAAAAGTTATTGCCATTTTATTCTCCTAACTCTTTGAGTAGCTTCGTAGAGAAACATACCCACCAGCTAAGTTTCCACCGCCTGTTAACGCGAATTTAACTGCTGTCACTGCTGTTGTTGATAGAACGGAGCCGCTCCCCGTAAATTGTATGACTGTAGTAGCGTCTTCCCCAAGGACAGAACCATGCCAAAATAGTCGTGGGTAACTAGCGTCTCCTGTCTGTGGAATCAAAATACATCTTGCGTTAATACCTTCTCCAGCATCTGTCCCCAAATAATTTGTACTAGCAATTTCGCCGATATGCATCGAGCTTGCAGACGTACCGGCTTGACCCGATGCACTTGAACTATTTGCCCGATTTCCCAAATTGCTCCATCCATATCCCGATGTTACATAAGACGTAGAGCCTGTTCCAAAAACAGCGTCTAGATATTGACTGTTAACGGCCGGGTGTAAAACCAAATCAAATTCGTAAGCTGCTACGGAAGTTCCGAGGCCAGTAAACGCTATCGAAGCCACATCACTTGACACGCTAACCGTAGAAACCAAAGCGGAGTTTCCACCGCTAGCATCTTCAAACGCAGGGGGAGAGCCAGCACCCGTACTCGTTAACACCTGTCCATCGTTGCCAGTGGCTATGGCTACAGGATTGCCAGAGGCATCATAGCTAATAATATTTCCGTCCGTTCCTGCTTTCATTTCCGTAATACTAATGGCGTCGTTTGCAACCTTAGCTTCGGTCACTGCATCATCTGCTATTGCAGAAGTGCCTACTTTCCCAGAAATAGGTTGTGGGCCAATAATACGCATCACGTAATCTCCATCACCGAAAGAACAACATCCAAGGCAGCACTGCCTGTCACACTAAGCGTGTCCGTAGTTTCCATCACGACTTTATTTCCACTCAGTAATTCGAGGGTTGTGTTTGCTGGGATAGCTGTTGTTGTTAGCAATTCAACGTTTTCATTTGCTTCATTGTTTGCACCTGCTCTATTAGCCGTATCAGTTCCCAGTGTAACAGTAGCATTCGAGCTTCCGCTTGTTGTGTTGCCTAGCATCAAACCAACAATAATTGTTGTAGTGCTTCCTGCTACTGTGTAAATAACATCTGAAGATGTTACACCTGCCTTTGTGATAACCTTAAACGTATTTGCCATTTACTTCTCCTTCGGGGATGCTTCCCCCCTATGATTATCCTAATGCTATACTCATTGCTATTGCGTCATCGATGCTGCCTGAAGCACCTGTAGCACCTGCCGCCCCAGTAGATCCTGTTGCACCCGTTGCCCCCTTTGGTCCGGACCTTCTTATTACCCAATCATTTAATGTGCCTGAACCGCCCACAGTTGTTACGTTCACAGTCAATGTCGTCCCTGAATATGCTGTTATCTGACCATGCATATGATTCGCTTCATTTGCATCGGAAGCACATAAAACATAGTCACCAACCACAAATGACAACCCTGCAGAAATTGTGAACGCCTTCGATCCTGTTCCTATTGCCAGACTAGTCGAGCTTGTTGTCCCTGTTAATGATACCGCTGCATTTGTTGCAGTTGTTGCGCTTGACGCTGCCGATGTTGCGCTCGATGCACTTGCTGTTGCAGAAGTAGCTGCATTCGTTGCGTAAGTGCTTGCTGCAGTAATGTCTGCAGCCGTTGCCCCTAGCGTTAAACCGCTCGTTGAAACAAGAAGAGCCTTTCCTGTAGACGTAGCACCATCAGGCCAGTCAAGTGAATATGATTCAGTAGAAGATGTTGGCCTTCCCATTTTCAGGGCAATAGTATCTTTCTGCTGTTTTAACAACACCATCATTTTATCAATCCATGTATTCAATGTATTGATATTAAATGTACCTGATGTCGGAAAATCTGTATCTCTCTGTGGCTGCATATCAAGATAAATCGTAACCTTATCTCCATCAGACAAGTCAGACCCTGTTGTTACTGTCCCACCATCATATCCTCCGGAACTGGTTGTCGTTCCCTGAATCGAGTATTGTGTCTGCCCTGACGGACTGGCGTTATAGGTTAATGTAGAAGTAGTTCCGCTAACAGTTCGTTGTACTTTAAGATCCGAAAAATCAAAAAATTCAAAGGGTATTGTTAACGGGTTTGTATTACCTGTTGTCGTACCACTAACAGTATAGTTGACCCGTGTTGACGTTGTTCCTATAGTAATATGTGCCATTAACTATTCCTCCAAAACGTAATCATCAAGAACCTCGCCTGTTGACTGCTGAATCTTGTTCACTAGAAAATTTATCCAAATTAAATTATTAAACGGTAAAAATCTACGCACTGAACGGGCATAGTCTCTGCCAACGCTATCCGGATCAAGCAAAGTATTCACCAAATCCCCAGTCAAGGACGCCGTTGGACCGAATACAGCCCCGAATTGCTGACCAAGCGTGGGATCACCATACAGACTTTTTACCCCCATAATAGGCCGAGCTCCTATTGTATTGCCGGATGTCACTTCAAGCGTGTTATTAATATCCATTAGGAGTCCTAATACTCCGGAACGGTCTACCGCCCCTGAGAGTCTGTCAAAGCTAAACATGTCTCGGGAATCATAGTCGGGTGACCGCATCATATCGATCAGGTAGCCCAACGCTATCATCGATGTTATGCCTTGCACTGCCCTTGCATCCCTAGCCTGTAACCCGGCAAGCGTTGTACGATATGTAGATGATAAGCCAAATGATTTAAACTGTGTAATAAGACTGCCTACAGGACTGGACATGAAGTTAAGCTTATCTGATGGCCCCGGTGTAATAACTGCGTTGCGTACTTCTTCTGCAAGCCCTCTGCGAAACCTCTCCGCAAGTGCCTTGTCCTTCCACTTTTCCGTATTCGCCAGATAAAGATGGTTTCCTTTCTTTCTTCCGGCCTTTCTCCATTGCAGATAAATAGACGGGGCGTAATCCAGACCGATACCTGAACGCCCAAGCCAAAGCTTTTCAGACCGGCTTAACTCCACGCCTTTGTAGACTTTTTCGGAAACACGAATCATTTCCGATTGTATTATTGATCCGGAAAATCTTTTAACAGCATCTGTCCATGGGGCAAGCATGTTCAGGATAAACATACGCTGAACACCTTCGCCAACAATATGTTCAAACTTGGTAACATTCGGGTTATAAAGTCCTATCTCAAACATTGCATCCCATCTGCCATGCAAGGCCATTTCCGCTGCTTCCCCTGCAAGCTCGACTTCTTTACCTGCTAACTTAAAGTCTCCCACCCCTGTACTGAATTTCTGCCATCCTCCTTGGAATGCCTTCTTTATTCCTATTGTCATTACAATCTTACCAAGGTCTGCAAGGGCTGACTGTCCTGCCTTTCCCATTAAAGCCAGAACCATCATGTTCTTCATGGTTGCTATTGATCGGTTCCCCAGTCCACCGGGATCTTTCGGTATGCCATAAACACCGAGGACTTTATCGCGCAAGGCTTTAACAACCTCCAAGGTATCTGATGCTTCTTTTGTTAGTTGCGCTCGTTCCGCATCAGTAGCTGCTTCGGCAATCTGCTCCTGCATTTCCTTATGCAGTGTTTTTATATAAGTTCGCATTGACGCATCGCCATATTTCTTTGCCATGGCTATCGAGGGAGACATACGCCGATGATATAACCGTAGCAGAATAGGCATATTTGTTTCAATATATGGCAGTAACTC
>VTLG01015313.1_pt1 | contig 13125 bp, 8 predicted proteins | sample 4694571 | NCBI WGS metagenome assembly VTLG01 (sample SAMN12604809, study PRJNA352737) | marine metagenome | biome: ENVO:00000447; feature: ENVO:00000209|ENVO:00000569|ENVO:01000036; material: ENVO:00002151; isolation source: viral sequences binned using virsorter ... | reverse complement strand
TCTTCTTCAACTGAAGCTGATTTAAAATCTTTAATGGCTGATCCTAGATATTCAGATCCAAATAAAAGAGATATTGCTTATGTTAATTATGTAACTGAGCAATTCAATAAAAAATATGGAGAAGAACCAGCAGGTAAAGGAAGTACAGGAAAACTTGGCTAAAAAGAAAAAGAAAAAAAGATATCCCACATATTAATTTGTGCGTTGCAAATAGTGGGATATTTGGTCTAGATTAGCTCTAGGTCCAAAGATATATAATATTCTCCCCATCCTGGATAAGAGATAAAAATATCAGCGATAAACCGATATTATTATTTTTTATTAACCAAACGAGGTATATATAATGGCTGCTACAATTACAGAAGCTTTTATTACACAATTTGAAGCCGAAGTTCATCTTGCGTATCAAAGGATGGGTTCAAAGCTAAAAAACACAGTTCGTGTAGTAAACAATGTAGTAGGTAATACTGTTCGTTTCCAAAAAGTCGCTAAAGGTAGTGCTAGTACTAAAGCTAGACATGCTGAAGTTGTAGCGATGGATTTAACTCATAGTAATGTTGATGCAACTATTTCAGATTATTATGCATCTGAGTATGTAGATAAGTTAGATCTATTAAAAACCAATATAGATGAAAGAAATGTGGTCGCACAAAACGCTGCTTACGCATTAGGCAGAAAAACTGATTCACTTCTTACAACTGAATGGGCAACTGGTACAACTATAACTACTGCTGGTGGTATGACTAAAGCTAAAGCTTTTGCTGAATGGGAAAGAATGGGTAACGCTGATGTTCCTGACGATGGTCAGAGATATTGGGCAGTTGCTCCAAAAGCATGGACTGAATTAATCGACTTAGATGAATTCTCACATGCTGATTATGTTGGTACAGACCAACTTCCACTCCCAGGCGGCATGGTTGCCAAAAGATGGTTAGGTTATCTATGGTTTACTCATAGTGGTTTAACTCTTAATAGCTCAGAAAGAGATTCTGTAGCTTGGCATTCAAGTTCTACAGGCTTAGGAATTGGAACAGATGTTAGCACGGAGATCAATTATGTACCAGAAAAAGTATCACATCTTGTAACATCATCTATGTCAATGGGAGCAAAAATCATTGACCAAGACGGGGTTAGAATAGTAGAATGTGATGAATAGGAGTATGTTTTAAATGGCTTATGCAACAAGCAATCCAATTAAAAAAATTGCCCAAGGTGGTGATGGAAACTCAATCTGGTATTATGTAGATGGAGATGCTGTAGGTACTATCGCAGGTTCAGGATATTTTAATTCTGAATACCAAAACTTAAAAGAAAACGATGTTATTCTTTGTGTTGGTGCTGCTGGTGGAACTGAAACAGTTGATCTATTAGTGGTTTCTTCTGCTACAGGTGCAACTACTGTTACTACTACTAACGGAACATAGTGGATTCAAATTAATGAAATAAGATTCTGAGTTCGTCAGTACTTGGAAACAGAAACTGACAAATTTAAAAGAAAAATATGGTAGCTGAAAATACAAACGAATCGACAACAAAATTTGATATATGTTCTAAAGCATTAACTATGATTGGAGCAAACACTATAAGTTCGTTTGATGATGGCACAACAGAATCAGATGTAGCAAATCAATTATATGAAGATACATTAAGGGCTTTACTTACTCAATCAAGATGGAGATTTTCAACACAACAAGCTCAACTTAGTAGATTAGAAGATACACCGCATGGCAGGTGGGATGCTGGATATCAAGTACCAGCAGATTGTATTATGATACATGCTATAACAGTTAATGATAGTTTAGTTAAATATGAAAAGTATGGAGATAAAATTTATTGTAATCTAGATAGTACATCTACCGTTATAATGGATTATACATTTAGACAAGAAGAAGATCAATTCCCACCATACTTTACATTAGGATTAGAATATCAATTAGCAAGTTTATTTGGAGCAGCAATCGCTAGATCAGCACAATTAGTAGGAGCATTTGAACAAAAATTTCAAATACAAATGAGAACAGCTAGAACTTTAGATTCTCAAGAAAGAACAAATAAAGTAATAGACAAATCCAGATTTACTGTATTTAGAAAAAATGTTAGTTCAAGAAGTTAAACATGCCACAGATAAAAACTTTATTATCTACATTTTCAGCAGGAGAACTAGATCCTAATCTTGCATCAAGAAGTGATGTAACAGCATATTTCCAAGGATGTAAACAATTAAAAAATTTGTCTTTACTTCAACAAGGAGGAGTAATGAGAAGACCTGGCAGTTTATATATTGATACTCTAGCCAGCACTGGAAGATTACTTCCATTTATTTTTTCAGATACAGAAGAATATCTTTTTGTATTTATGAATACAAAATTAAGAATCTATGATGTTAATCAATCAACTATTAGTTTAACTCAAGAAATAACAAGTTGCCCTTGGACAACTGCTATGTTAAATGAATTAAATTTTGCACAATATGGAGATACAATGTATGTAGTTCATAGACTAATGCGACCACAAGCTATTCTAAGAACTTCAGCAACTACTTTTACAGTAAGTAATTTTGCTTTTGCAACTCATTCTTCAGGCAACCCAACTTATCAACCTTACTATAAATTTGCTCCTGCTACTATGACATTAAATCCTAGTGGAACATCAGGAACAATTACTTTAACTACATCTGCTGATTATTGGACAGATGATCATGAAGCAATAAGAGTTAGATATAAAGGAAAAGAAATATTAACTACAACAAAATCTAGTGCAACTGTTATGAATGGAACTGTGTTAGAAACTCTAGCAAGTAGTTCTGCAGATCAAGATTGGGATGAACAAGCATTTTCTGCTGAACAAGGATATCCTTCAGCAGTATGTTTTCATGAAGATAGATTATGGTTTGCAGGAACACCTGCATTACCTAATGGTATTTTTGCATCTCAAACTTCTGATTATGATAATTTTAATGTTGATGATGCATCAGCAAGTGATGCTATACAAGTTTTATTAGGAACAGATCAGGTTAATGAAGTTAGACATTTGGTATCTTCTAGAAATTTACAAGTGTTTACAGATTCTGGTGAGTTTTATGAAACATCAGCTACTACTACAGCAGTTACTCCTGCTAGTATAACATTTAGAAGACAAACTCCTCATGGTGCAGATAGAACACAACCACAATTATTAGATGGAGCTACATTATTTTCACAAAAAAATGGAAAGTCTATTAGAGAATTTTTATATACAGATTTAGAATCTGCATATACAGCAGATTCTATAAGTTTAACTTCAGGACATTTAATTAATACTCCAATAGATTCAACTGTTATTTATGGAAATGAAAAAAGACCAGAACAATTTGCTTTTTGGGTAATGAATGATGGTACTATGTCAGTCTTTCATTCTATCAGATCTGAGAAATTAGCAGGATGGGCAGAATGGAATACAAGATATACATCTACATCTAATACAGGATATATTAGCGTTCAAGCAGTAGATAATAAATTATTTACTATATGTAAAAGACAAAAAGATAATATATTAACTTCTGTAGATGCAACTGCAATTAATGTATCAAATGGTTTGTTTACTAAAACAAGTCATGGATTAACAACAGGTAATGATGTAATTGTAACTAATAATGGAGGAGTATATCCATCAGGAACAGTTAATAGTGTTGCAACAACTGTTGATGGAGAAACTACTTATTATGTTTATAGAGTAGATGCAAATACTTTTTATTTACATACTACATCAGATGGAGCAGCAGCTAATTCAGCAACAACTAGATTAGTATTAACATCTCAAGGAAGTGGAAGTTTTACTATATCAGATGCATCATCTCCTGGAACTACAGATATTTTTACATTAGAACAATTTAGTGAAGATAATACTATAACATTAGATTGTAGTTTTACAGATACTGCCTATGCTAATGGAACTCCATTAGTTAAAGGAGCAAGTAATACTGGTAATACTTTAGTTATAGATGGATTAGATGACCAACCATTTGTAGGAGAACAATTTACTATTGCAGGATTATCAGAAACACATACAATAAACGGTGTATCAACTATGTCTAGTGGTGAAGTAACATTAACATTAAACGATGCTTTAGCATCTACTCCTGCTGATAATGCAGCTATAACTTTTACAGTAACTAGAATACATGATGGCTTTACTACATTAACAGGACAGGCATTAAAATTTGCATCTCCTAGCGATTCTCCAATATATGCTATGCCAGAATCAACTGTTGGTAATAACAAAATAGTTTTATCAGAAGCCCATGCAACAGTTAGAGGAGGATATGATTATACTCCTACATTAGAAACTATGCCAGTAGATACAGTTGTTACTGGAGGACCACTTACTGGAGAACAAAGAAGAGTTAATAGAGTAAATATAGATTTAAACACAGCAAGAAATGTATTAGTTAATAATAAAGATATAACTTTTAGAGAAGTAAAAGATGATCAACAAGCAGATCCAAGTGCGTTTACAGGAAGAAAAGAAGTTGCCATTATGGGATATGGTAATGCTCCAACTATAACTGTAACACAAGATCAGCCGTTGGAAGCAAAAGTATTAGGAATGTCTTTAGAGGTAAGTTTTTAAAATGGGTGGTGTATTCTATAAAAAATTAATAGGTCCTTTATCTAAAGGACAACAAGGAACATGGACAACAAGAAACAAAGAAGGACAAATATTATCTAAAGGAAGTCCCGAAGAAATTCAATCAAGAATTAAAACCTATAAACATTTAAACCAACCTAAAAGTCCATATAAAACTGTCAGTTATGATATAAATAAAGCAGATATTTGGCATGATAAAAAAGATGATATAATATATAGTAGATCATTATTTGCTCCACCATCTACTTGGAAATCACCACATGCACAAGCTTTTGATAAAGGTAAAACATCTGATGTAAAAACAAGATCTAAATTTTCTAAAGACAGACGACCTTTTGCTAGAGGTAGAATAATATAATGGGAGGAGGAAATCCATATTTACAAGTAGCATTGTTTGTCGGAGGACAAGTAATGCAAGCCCGTGCTGCTAAAGGAGCAAGAGATGTAAGGATAGCACAGGCAGAAACAGAAAGACGACAATTAGAACAACAAAAAATAGAAATAGAAGAACAAGCAAAACAAGAAGAATTAAATTTAAGATTAGAAGAAGATGAAAATAAATCTAAAATTAGAGCAATATGGGGAGCTAGTGGAACTACAGGTAGTTATTTTGGTTCACGGAAAGCATTGGTAACACATAACGAAAGAATGTTTGATATAGAAGAAGGAGAACTTTTAGCAAATAAAAGAAATAAATTAATTGAAAATCAGTATCAAATACATGGAACTGCATTAAAGAAGAAAGCAGCTAAAGAACAATATATAGGAGAAATGGGTAGGATTGTAGCTGACACAGGACAAACATTAATGAAAGGGAAAAAACCACCAGATGATACAGGAGGAATTGAAAAATATCCTGGGCAATATCCAGGTGGTGATGTTCCTAGTACAGGACAAAGAACAAAATTTCCTTGGGAATATCCAGGAGGAACACCACCAATATTACAATCTCGACAAGGAGTAACAAAATATAGAAGAAATTATGGTAGATAAATATAGAAAAACAAGTATGCAGAATATAAGACAATTACCTGGTGTAGTTACATCAGGATATAGTGAATTAGCAGCATCATATGAAGCTAAAGGAAGAGCAGGAGAAGCTTTTAGTAAATCTGTATTAAAGTGGAAAGAGATAGGTGATGATGCTTATTTATCTAAAATGCAAATAGATGCACAAAAGAAAAAAGTTGAATTAACTGCTACTCATAAACATGATCCTGAAGGATTTCAACGAGCATGGAATACCTGGCAAGTAGCTAGAGAACAAGTACAAAATAAAGATAGACCTTTTCTTGGTGATAAACCAAAGTTGTTATTAGATGAAATAGGAACATCAGGATTTAATTATGTATATAAAGAAAATGAAGAAAAATTATTTAATGATGCAAAAGATAAAATTAAAAATAATTTTGAATCTTTAACTAATGACTTTGAATTAACAATAGCACAAGGTGAACCTGGTGCTTTATTAGATTTTGGCAATCGAATTGATTTTATAAAAAATACTTTAGATAATGCTGTAGATACTCCATACTTTTTTCCACAAGATATAAAAGTAGAAACAGATAATATGTATACAAGAATAGTGGCAGCATTAGCCAGAAAATCTATTCTTTTAGACCAACAATTAAATGCAGATGATCCACATCTTGTAGACAGATTACATAATTGGCAAAAGAATTTTGAAACATATCCAAAAAAAACAATTTTAGGTATTTATAAACAGGCAGGACATAATGATGATGAATTAAAAGTTATATCAGATATTCTTGACTATAAAAATTATTCTTATGAAGAATTAGATGATATTAGTACTAAGGCTGGAATTGAAGCACAACAAAGAATAGATGCAACAAAAGAAAAATTAGCAAGCGAACAAGCAGAAAAAGCTTATTTAATAGGAAGTACAGAACAAATGCTAACTATGGATTATAAAAAAGGAATATCAGGAACTAAAAGTTATACTATCGGTTTAGGAAGTTTACTAAAAGAAGAACTTAGTGCTAGTAAAAGACTTAAGATAACAGGAGAAATAATAAAAGCACAACGATTACATGATAAAGTTGTTGATGCTATAAGTGGAAATGGAAAATTACAATACGCTATAGAAGAAGATAGACTAGCTTTACAAAGATATGCTATTGATACATTAGGAATTAGTTTTAATTCATTAAAAGATTTCATGGCATCTACTACATTTAAAGACACAAATGGAAATATAAAATTTACTGAAAATGGTATAAAAGCTTTAAGATATGCATCTCAAACAAGTATATTATATCCAGCATTTGATGGATGGATTCAACAATTAAATGATCCTGAATCTGATCCAACACAAAATGCAATATTAGGTGTAATGCTAGGAAACATTGTTGATAATAGTCCTAGTGGAAAAGATTTTTTAGGTCATTCAAATGTGCCAAGACCAATTAAACATTTAGCAAAAAATTATTCAAAGTTATTATCAGGAGCATATAATGAATTTACGGGAACATTTGATCAAAGTAAAATTAATTATGCTGAAAGCTGGAGAAAAAAAGAGATTGAAATATTAGATAATATAGATTTAAAAACAATAAATGATAATGCAATAAAATCTATAGAAACAAAACATATTGTCGGTATGTTTAAAGAAATACCAGATATGACAACATTTATGGGTATTTTTAGAAAAGATAGTTCTATTGATTCTTTATTAGATGCAGGTAATTATCCTATGCTTGTAAACCCAGGAATATTAAATGACAATGATATACCAGATATAAACGATGAATTTATAGGTTTAACACCACATCTAGTAGCAATACAAAGAGTAATACAAGAAAATCTTCCTGCTTTAGTAGGTGGAACTCAAAATCTTGCAAATTTTAATGCAGAAGAAGCATTTCAAGATAAAGGATTTGTAAACCAAGTTATAGACTTATTAAAAAATCAATATGGTTTATCTATTACTCCAACAGAATGGACAAAAATAGCAGTAACTAATATTAAAAATAAATATCCTATGGGAACATTAAAAGGAGATGACACAGATAAAAGAGAAAGATTAAAAAAAATAAAAGAAGAAGTTAGAAAAATCCAATGGGGTGGACCAGAATATGGATTTGGATCAGAATTTAAAAGAAAAACATTAGCACCTTTTTTTGGTACTGCAGCAGAAAAAGATTATTTGTTTAAATGGTCCTTTAATGATCCTAAAGCAGAACTTGATAAAATGGCACAAGCATATGATAAAAATTATAAACCTGAATATAATTGGGCAGAAATGGATGTTTTTTATAAAACTTTACCTCAGTCAGCAATGACAGCATTTATTGGAAGATTAAAATTTGATATACAAAATAATCAGGAAAGTTATAAACCTGGGGGTGGAACATATACAGAAGCAGAAAGAAAACAAATTTTAAAAGAAGGACCAGAAGATGTTATAAAATTAATTGATGATGTAATAAAAGATTTAAACTTACAAATAGATGCTGGTATAGATGATGAAGATAATATTTTATTTCCATTACAACTAATAAATCAAGGAAGATTAAAATTTAGAAGATCAGGTATACATAGTGATAGATTAATTCCTTATTATATAGATGTATATGGAAATGAAAGAAACATTCCAAATTTTCCATCTGGTACTTGGACACCAGATTTTGAAAATTCTCCTTATCATCTTAATACTACTATTATCAATGATAAATTTGTTTCTCAAAATGAAGATTTAAACGATGCAACACAATTTATTAGTAAAATATTTCATGCTTCTAAAAACACAAAAGATATACCAAATTTACCTGGAATATTAGATGACATGCCTCCTGTTAGTATAATTAAAAATGCTTGGAATGATGATAGGTTAAGACTTCAAATAGAAGGAGGGCTTAAACAATGGGGAAGAGAAATAGAACGATCATACCAAAATGGTAATAGAAGTTATTTATATACAAAACCAGGTATATTTAAAAGAAATATAATCAGGATGTTTTGGAAAGAAGCTTCTCCAAAAGAACAAAAATTTATGAAAGAAAGTTTTAGTAAACATATATGGCAACAACTGAACCTAGAATAACTTATCGTAACGAACCAGCCAGAACACAAACGCCAAGATTGGATGCAGCAAAAGAAATTGTTGCTCCAATCTCTCAAGGATTTAAAGACTGGACACCAATAGATGATATTATTAGATATAGTTATGGTTTAGGTATTAAAAATTATGAAAATGATATTTCATATAACTGGAGAGAAGACCCGGAATTAGAAGAATATGGAAAAACATATCCAGATTTATTTGACAATGTAAGAAATAGACAACAAGCATTAGATTTAAGAGATGAGATTAATAAAGAATTAGATAATCAAAATAGTCCTGGATATCTGCTAGGAAGTATAATGGGAATTATTGCTGATCCTTTATTATTTGGAATGGGTCCACTTACAAAAGGTATAACAGCAGCTAAAGGACTTGGAACATGGAAAAAAAGATTAGCAGTTACTGGTTCATTTACTGGTATAGAATCTATTCAAGAAGGATTAAGACAATCAGGTAGCTACACAAGACCAGCAGAATTATCTTATTTAACTATTGCAGGCACAGGAGTAATATCATCTGTTATAGGTGGTTTTGCTGTTAGAACACCAAGACATGCAAATCTTTATAAAAATAAAAAGTTAGTAGATAGTATAGCTGAGAACCATCACAAGGATATGATTGTTGTAGAAAAAAAAACAGATCCTGCTAGTAGATTTTTTAGAATAGATGAAAATTCAAATTTAAGACCTATTAAAATTCCTAAAGATGTAGAAAAAACTTTAAAAAAATATGATACATTTTTAGTAGAAAAAGATTTGGGTAAACATTATGCAAAATATAATCCAAAAACAGGAGAAGTTTTTTGGAATCCTTCTCAAATAAAAGATGCCTGGTATAATAAACAAATACAAAATCAAACTATTGATGGAAAAAAAGTAGGAAAATTATTTCGTAATTGGCAAGAGTTTGCTCAATATACTATTAGACACGAAGTAGTTCATGCAAGATTCCCAAGAAAATCTGGGGAAAGTACTAAAGCTTGGGAACAAAGAGTAAATAAAATTGCATATGATGAATGGAAAAATAGTACTCCAGTATATATGACTTTTGATGAAACAAGTAGTACGCCAGCTCTTATTGCAGAAAGAAGTAAATTATTAAATTATGTAGAAGAACAAAGCAAAGAAGGTATTCTGCATTACGAAGGTATTCTTTTAGATAAAAAAAGATGGGAAGCAATGACAGATCCAACATTAAAAGGAATGAAAGAATATACAAAAAGAAATCCTTATTTAGATATAGCAAGACAATTACAATTATCTCCTACTGGAGTTAAAATAGAATTATTACCTGACGCATTAAATAAAAGATTTTATAGTAGCATATCTGTTAATGCTAGATTAGCATCTCAAATCTTAGATCAACCTGCATATTTAGAAATGGGAAAACTGGGAAAAACTTTAGGTTTATCAGGAGAACGATGGGTTGCTCATTGGAAAGGACATGCTATTACAAATTATGCAGAACAAGAAAAGCTTTATAAAGCATATAGAACAAGACTTAAACAAGAAGCAAAAGGAAAATGGGCTGGTGATGCTGAATATCCTGAATGGAAAGTAATGGTAAGAAGATTAGGATTTGATCCTAAACGAGGAGATGAATTAACTTTAAATGAATTTACGAGTAGAGCTACTTTATATAGATTACCTGGTAATAGAGTAGGACAATGGGATAAATCAATACATAATGGAAAAAAAGTTCCAGAAATTATTAAAGCATCCAAACATCAAACTGAGTTTTATCAATGGGCAGATGACCAACTTGCTTTAGAAGGAACATATGTTGCGTTTGCAAGAACAGTAATAGAACGACTTGAATCTGCAATTTATAGAGCAAAAAAAACTGGTAGTAAAGTTGCTTTTAATTCTTCTGGAAAAGAAATGAGTTTAGGAAGATTACAAGAAGAATTAATAAAATGGAGAAAAATTAAAACATTAAGAGAAAAATTTAGATTTGATGCAACAACATATTTTCCTCTAATAAAAAATCAAGGAGTAATTAAAACTAATAAAAGTGAATTTATAGATCTTGTAAAAAAACAAGGTTTGACAGAAGCAGAAGCATTAAAAGAATATGAAAAAATTCAAAAGATTAATTATTTTAAACCAATGGATGGAGATATGGTTGGATGGGCATCGTCATTACATAGAAGAGAATCTGTAATAGATTGGACTAAACCAGAACTTTCAAAGTTTTTAATAACAGATCCTAAAAGATTACAGCTTTATTATGCAAAAAGTATGGGTGCAGATTTTTGGCTTGGAAATTTTAATAGACAATTTGCAAGTAAAAGACAAATAGCATTACATGGATTAAAAGGAAGATTAAGTAAAGAACAATTAAAAGAATATCATACTCGTAATAATTTACAGGATCTATTACAATTAATAAATGATGATTATATAAATCTTATAAAACAATTAGGAGGTAGATTAAAAGCTAATCCTTATAATTATCAATTTAAAATACAAGATTTTGCAAGATCACCAGTTGTAGCAAAATCTGCTTCTTTGAAAACTCAAGTGAAATTTACCAAACCTAAAGATCCAGATTTATTCTGGGGTAGACCAAAACAATATAAAGGAAAAGATATGGAAGGAGTAACACCTGGAAGTAAAGAACCTGATTTGGTTGATGTATCAAAAAATAATAAAAACTATAAACAAATAGAAAAACTATTAAAAGAAAGAACGAGAGTTTTATCTGACACAAGAGCAGCAAGAGATTTACTGAGAGGAACATATGGATTATCTGATAATCCAACAGGAGTTAAATCAACAATAATAAGATCTTTTAAAAGTTTTAATACATTAACAATGTTACAGGGATTCCAATCAGCATTTCCAGATGTAGGAAGGATTGCATATTTTAATGGAGTAAGAAATTCTTTCGGTGGACAATTACAGGAATTAGCAAGTGATTTAGTTGAATGGAAAAAGATGGCAAAAATATCCAGAAAAAATGCACGGATTTGGGAAGAAGGAATAGATTTATTTATTGCAACAAGAGCAAGAGCTATGGCTGACTTAAATGAATTTACAAGTTTTGCACATAAATCAGAAAGAGTATTAGATACAGTTTCAACATTAAACTTTGCTTTTATTAATGCTATGTCTAGTTGGAATACAGTAATGAAAGAGATAGCAGGAATGTCTTGGCAAACAACAGTCATACCTATTTTAAAAGAATGGGGTAGTACAGGAACAATTGCTCCATTATGGAGAAGAAGATTTGCAAGAGCAGGTTTAGCAACAGAAGGAAAAGGTGCACAAACAACTATGGATATAGTTAAAGAATTAAATAAAACAGAAGGAGTAATGGAAGGCAAAGTATTAAGAATAGCTAATACAGATAACTGGACAAACAAAAAAGCAAGAGATGCTTTTAATGGTGCTATGTCGCATGATATCCCTATTCAAATAGTTACACCAGGTAAAGGAGATGTAGCATTATGGACTAACACAGAATATGGTGGACTAATAGCACAATTTAAAAAGTTTACTCAAGCTGCAACAAACAGAGTTTTAATGGCAGGACTACAAGAAGGACCAAAACAATTTGCTTTACAAATGGCATATATGATTCCACTCGGAATGTTTGTAGATTATATGAGAACTGAACATGCATTTGGGCATGACTGGAGTAAAAAACCTTTCCTTTCAAAATTATATGATGGAATAGAAAGATCAGCTTTACTTGGATATTTTACAGATATTGATAGAACAATGATGGCATGGTCAGATAATCAAATAGGAGTTAAAGCTTTACTTGGTGTTGCTCCTCATTATGGCACATCATTACAAAGAAAACTAGGAGCTGTACCAACTTTAGGAGCAGCAGCAACATTTGGAAAAGTGTTTACAGATACAGTAACTGGAGAATATGACTGGCATACAGCGAGGAATGTGCGTAGACTTTTACCATTTCAGAATGTATTTTGGTTAGATAGTATATTTGACAAATTAGAAAAAGGACTTAGACCATAATGGCACATATAACAATATCAGATACAACGCCTAGAGTAAACTATACAGCAAGTAGTAGTCAAACTGCATTTACTGTAAACTTTCCATTCTTTGCTGATTCTGATTTGAAAGTATATCAAAACGATACTTTAAAAACATTAACTAGTGATTACACAGTAACAGGTGCTGGAGCATCTGCTGGTGGTACAGTAACATTAGGTACTGGTGCAACAAGTGGTGATATTATTTCCATACTAAGAGATGTACCAGTTGCAAGAACAACTGACTTTGCAACATCAGGTGCTTTTCAAATAGATACTTTAAATACAGATTTAGATAAACATACTGCGATGTTACAAGAATTAGAGTTTGATTTTAGAAGAACTCCTAAAGTTAAACCTGCTTCTAGTACATTAGATTTAGTTTTTCCAGAACCAACAGCAAGTC
>VTLG01007304.1_pt1 | contig 13127 bp, 6 predicted proteins | sample 4694571 | NCBI WGS metagenome assembly VTLG01 (sample SAMN12604809, study PRJNA352737) | marine metagenome | biome: ENVO:00000447; feature: ENVO:00000209|ENVO:00000569|ENVO:01000036; material: ENVO:00002151; isolation source: viral sequences binned using virsorter ... | reverse complement strand
GTATTGTATTCTACACTGGTATCAACTCACAAGGTGACTTGTATATTGGTAACAGAAGAATCAACGCTATCACTGGTGAAGAGACATTCATCGACAGAGCAACACTTGTAGATGATGGAGATGAGGACGATACATTAGGAGGATTGGTCACTACATTTGATACTCCTGTAACATTCAACCAGAATATTACAGTTGTTGGTGGTGACGGTGAATTGGTAAACACATTTGAATCACCTCTTACAATTGCTGTTCAAGATGCTGATCTAACACAAGCACGTGATGCACTTATTATACGTTCAAACGTAACATCTGTTGATCCAGTCACACAACTAGAACAGGATGAGGGACTAGACAGAACTTCATTCTCACCTCCTACCGAAGGTGACATCAGAATTAGTAAGAACACAATTAAGTCTGCTGTATTCCAGTTTAATGCTAGAGGTAATGGTCAGGGATATATGTTCCAGACACATACTGTACAGGGAGTTGCTTCTAACATCACACCTAATCAATCTCCATTGATTGCAAATGGTGGATCTAGAATAAATGCTTCACAGTTTATGACTTATGCTGGTGTACTAGCAAAAACAGGTGATGTATTACTCAAGGGATCTGAAATAGGTAAGAGTGGTTCTATTGGTTGGATCCTCGCTAACTACTTTGCACAGATTGCTAACAATAGCATTGACAATATTGTATTTGATGGATCAAACGTTGTTAAATTAGAGTTCAGAGACTTTAATAGTGGCGTCGCTCTTACAAACGCTGAGATTGGAATTACATCTAGTTCACAGATTAGAATTAAGAACTTCTACTATGATCCTAGATTAAATCTAACATGGCAAGTATATCCTTCTAAACCTGGTGATCCATTCTCACCAACAAATAACTATGTTCATTTCCAAGTTATTGATCAGATTCCACAGGCAACAGAACCTTGGGAAACAATCATTTCTGGAACTGCAGTGGGTGCTGATGCTCCTACTATTGAGTTCTCTAACTCTAACTTTAAAGAAGTTGGTGTACTAGGTGGTGAAGCACTAAGAACAGAAACAGAGACTATTGGTGATTACAAGTTAGGTATCAATACAGTTGCAAGAGCACCACACAGTGCATATCAAAATGCATTTGTTGATAATCTTACAACAGATCCACGTGCTAACTTAGATGTTGTTGGTACAGCATTCATCAGCGGTAGAACAACTGCTGACTTCTTACAGCATACACAGTTTGCTGATCGTGATAAGACTGCTGTTGACAATGCATTCTTAGTTGGTGGTGATAGTGCATTCCCTAATGACATATCAGTATTCAGAATAGCAACTACAAACAGTGGTCGTGTTGGTATTAATGTAAGTAATGCTAACCTAGACAGAGCTCTGGTTGTAGCAGGAACATCAAGATTCACTGCTGATGCTAGATTTGAGCATGACATCGAAGTTAATGGCGATGGTGTAATTGCTGAGATCAGAACATCACAGACAACAGGAACATTTAACCTAGTCGATGATACTACATTCGTAGGTACATTGAACTTAGGTAGTCAGGTTACAACCGCTAATCTATTCAATGATAGCACAGCTGATCAATTCATTAATATTGGTAGATCATCTGCACATAGTAATATATGGTTAGGTGTAACACCTGATAGTGCTGGAACTGCAATTTCTAAGGTTGAAATTGGTGGTGCATATGCTAACACTAACGAAGACCTATCATATACCAAGATCAAGACCAGAAACTTCAGAGTTGATGGTGATATGTGGTTAGGATTCCGCAGAGTAAGTGGTGATACTGTTGAACTTAAGTCTCAAGCATCACAGGTTGACTTCTTCTCCAACTCTGGAGGACCTTCAATCATTAACTTTGCTACTAACGCATCTGAAATTAACATTGCTGGTCAGGGTGGTGTTACCACAGTCAACAACCAGTTAGAAGTTATTGCATCTGCTAAGTTCAATGGCGATGTACATATGTGTGGTGGTGTTGCATCATTCGCATTTACTGGTGGAAGAGCACAGTTAGGAACAGATATAGTTTCACATGAAGATGGTATTATATCTCAGTCATTATTCAATAAGAACGTTGACATCTTAAATGTACTCGTAAAACAGACAAATGAAGAAGGATACAACCAAATTGATACTGCTGGTGCAGGACTATGGGGTGGAGCATCATATCAAGATTCAGTCAACACTGGTGGAACTGTTGAACCAATTACATTATCTGCTCTATCTGGCGATGAGTTTTACTTACCACTTAAGTTTGCTCCAGTCAAAGCAAATGGTGATCCATACTTTGGAACTAACGACTACATCATAGTTGATAGTGCAGTTGTTGGTACAGGTTCATCAGCAACAGGACATCCAGAAATTCTACAAATTGTAGCACTTACAAGGATCAATGAAGCACCATACTATGTTAAAGTCAAGAGACGTCCATTCGGTGCATTTGGTGGTGTATTAAGTAATCACGTTGATACTACACCAATATACAAAGTCAATGTACAGTTTGATGCTACATGGACAGAGCAAGTACTTGATAATGATAGCAGTGCAACTGACCCAGTATATCTTTCAGAGTTTGGTGGTAGTCTAACAAGCAATGATTACATCATTGTTGACAGAGATGATTCACCAAAAGTTCCAGAATATATTAAGGTTATTACATCTCTCGCAGAACAGCAACAGAAGTTTAGAGTTTCTAATTGTGCTGATCCAGATGAGGATGTATTCGTAGTTAACTCTGTAACTGGTGAAGTACAGATTGGTAATCCAAATATACCAGGTTCAGTTCTAACACTTAACTCATCACTTAAAGTAGATGGTGGTTGTGGAACTCTAGGTGAAACTGTATTTACAGGAGATGCTGTTGCTCAAACAAATGTTATCTCTAATATATCAGTCACAACTTCTGGTAAGACAATTGCTGATATTCAGAAAGGTGATGTCATATCTGTAATTACGGATTCATCGCCATTCAGTATGTTACAAGATACTGCTGTTGACTTTGTGTTTGGCGGTGCTATTTACTTAACAGAAAAAATTATTGGTTCATCAGCATCAACTGGAATTACATTCAAGGCAAGTAGGAATGAAAGACTTACTACAAACGATGGTAGTGGTAATGTTACATTCGATGTTGATACATGCTCAGGTACAACAAAAATCGGAACACATGCTGGTAGATTTGATGTTAACTTAGCATGGTCAAGTGCTGCTGGAATTCTTACAAATGCTAATTTACCAGCAGAATTGAATCTAGATGACATAATTGTATATGGTTACTACGCAGATCCACAGACAATACAGGCAAATGGTCCTAGTACAACTATCATATCAACTGCTGCTGGTAACAGTTCAAGTATCTTACAGATTGCAGTTCAATCTCTTGGAGAAGGAACTGGTAAGTTTGCGATAGGAGACTTAATTGCTGTAGGACCTCTAGCATCATTCTCTAGTGATACTGGTCAAATTGAATTTATGACAATCACTGATGTTGTAGATGGAACGAATACAATCGTTGCAACTAGAGCTCAGGAAGGAACAGTCAATATGAATCATCAGCAATCTGATGTTGTTAGAAGAGTAATCAAACATGAGAAACAATCTCTAGTAGTTGACGCTCAAATCAGACAGAGACAAGTAGCAGGAGTTTCAACCGATTACTTATCTGTAATTCTAGAGAGAGGATATATCTCACAATCTAAACTTGATTACAAACAGTGGTTGAGATTTAGAAATACATCTACTGGCACTGAAACTCTTGGAGTCGTAACTGGCAGACTATATGGTAAGACTCATATGTCTGTGATGAATGAGCAAAAAGGAGATGGTGCTAAGTCATATAGAGAGGGTAGTCTTGAGGTAACTGATAACTTGACACTAGCGGGTGGTAACTTCGTAATTTACGATAGTGTTAAACAGACAAAACTATTCCACTTTGTTAATGATGACGGACATGCTGATCACCAAGGTCTACTATATTGGGATGCTGGTGTACTTGCAAGAGGAGACTTCTTCTTATATCCATCAACTTGCCCAGAAAACGTTCTCCTAACATTAAGTTGCACACCATCATTCTCAGTTGATAACTTAGGTAATGTAACTGCTCAGAATTCACTTACTATTACAGGTACTGCAGCAACATCACCAACAGAGTCAGATGTATTCTCAGTACAAAATCTTGGAGTTGGTGGTGGTAGTGAATATACTATCAAGCAAGATCGTTCAATTGATGCATTTGGATTACAAAACTTCACCACATCAACTGGTGCAAGACATACAAGATACTTATCCGCAGCATCACCAGAAGCAGATCTAACATTGATTGCAAATATAATATACATGGTCAATGTTCAGAATACACAAACATTAATCGTTACATTACCACCAGCACCACAAACAGGTGACGTTGTAAGAATGATTGATGTAGGTGGTAACTTGAAGTATGACACAACATTAGTTCTTAGAACTCCTGAGACTAGTGGCACACCAATACAAGGTGACTCAACAGGAACACTATTTGGAGATAGATTAACTCCATATCCATCTGGTGAACTTGTGGTTCAAACTCCTAACGCAGCATTTGCATTAGTATATCTTGGATCAACTGATAGTAATGATCAAATCGGCATCCCAACCAGCGTACAAGGTTGGTGGTTAATGGAGGTATAATAAATGCCAAGTTACAATCGGATAAAAGCATCGAAAGCTAGTCCAATCGGCACAATCATGCCATGGACTGGTAGTACAAGTGAGTCAGCATTATCTGCTGACTCTGTACCAAAAGGTTGGGTAGTATGTAATGGTGCTCAACTTAAAGCAAAAGATTATCCTTTGTTAGCACAGATATTAGGTAATGAGTATGGTCCTATCACAGAACCAGGTCAACCATTTGTTGGTATAGCAAATTCATATCCATCTTATGACGATGATGATGTATTTAATTTACCAACATTAAATCAACAAGCACTCATAGATTTGGAGGGTAACCAATTAAGTCCACAAGAATTATCTATTATTGGAACTTATATTTCAAAAAATGGATTTGAAGGTCAACAACCATTATCAAATGTACTATCATATATTGATGTACAATTTCAAGCACAGGTTGATGCTGAACTAGCAGGAAAGATAAAAGGTCTTACTCTTGAAGCTCCATCATACTTTGATACTATCAGAACTATACGTAGAAAACTAGGTACTGAGCATACTGCTACACATACACATCCAAGACCACCAGGAGACTTTTATCCATCAGCAGAATTAGGTGGTGGATATATTGGACTATTTGATGCAGGGTATTTTGAAGTTGCAAGTTCACAATATACAACAGGATCAGATAAAGGTGCTAGTGATGCTGAACCACTAGCAGATAGTTTTGCACCTGGCACAGTTACATGGACTGCACATGACACTGCTGTAAACTCATTTCCAACAATGGGAGTTCATCGTCATTATGGTGCAGAATCTAATGTGATTCCATCAGTGCCAACAGTTCCTAGAACAGTAAATCCATATGGACTAACGATTGGTTATCAAGATGATAATACATGTATTACAAATGTACAACAACCAGGTGTTACTGCTCCATTTCCACCACCTGGCACATATCTAGGAAGAAGAAACTATTATGTATCTGATCAAGTTCCAATAGCAAGAAGAGGTAACGGTGTAACTCCTCCAACTACTGATGAGCAAGATTATTATGGCGTACCTCCAGAGGCAGTTGGTAGAGATTTTCCATATCCTACCACGTTAAATCATGACGCTGATGCTTTTACTGCTAATTCATTAGGATCTCACAATCATTTTACCATTGATATAACAATGACCAATGGACAAATGAATTTGCCTAGCACTATACTCATAAATAATATGACTACTGGAAACTTAGAACCAATAGATGTAGACAGAGGATTGAGCGTACAGATTAATCCTAACACACCATCCTTAGTCGTACTGTATATCATCAGAGCATACTAATGGCAGTATTATATTCAAAAGAAAAAGGAAAATTAGGAACTCTTACTGGTTCTATTATAAACTGGTCTAATCAATTAACATCAGCAGACCCAGAGGATCCTACTTTATTACAAACTCTTCCTGCTGGTTATTTGAGATGTGATGGTGCAGTCTATCAAGCAGAAATATTTCCAGAACTTGCTACGATATTAGGCACAGGTATAAACTGTAGATATAAAAAACCAGATACAACATTACTTGATAATCAATTTCAAGTACCAGATCTTGGGTCAAAGTCAACTAAAACATCATTTTCATCAAACTTAGGAACTTATCTTGACACATATTTGAATAATGACGCAGGACAAGAGATAACTAAATCTGGTGTTGGATTAGAGGTGAATAGTAATATTGGTACAACATTTGAAATCCAATATCAAGGTAATTTTTTCTTACCATCACAAACTATTGAAATAACAGGTCAACCTGGTTTTGCTAGATCTAGTGGTAACTATACAGAAGAGACAGAAGTATTACACACAGCATTTCAACCACATGCTCACTTCCATGATGGTAGAAGATCAAGAACTGCATCGTCAGTTAGTGAATTTGGTTTGTTTGGAAGAAACTCATACACATCTAAATCTACCTTGTGTATCATACCATGGACAAACAATACAAGACAAGAATTATGTAAGGCAGCAGCATCTAAAATAGTTGCACAAAGACAGGCTGCTAGTCCACAAACAAACGGACAAAATACACACACAGTTACTTGCTTTGGACTCTTTAGTACTCCTCCTCCTGAGGTTCACACATGGTTTGGTGCATGTTGGTCAGGATGTAACTTTGATGAACAATCTAAATGTTTGATACCTGGTGACATTCCTGAGCAAGATATCAATGGTAATCTAACTGGAAACATATTGCAATACGAATGTTCTACTGCTGGTACACAGGCAAATACAGCATTCCCTATCTACATAGATGGTGGTGCTCAATCATCACAATGTGGTAACATTGTTTATAATGGTGAAATGTCTGGTAAAACTGATAATAAATGTGGTATTGGTGGTGAATTATATACAGGATTTGATAGTGCAATTAGTGGTACTAACGCATATGCAGCGTTAACGCCAAACTATACACCAAACTTAGTAGCAGCTGCAACTCAGGTGCCATTTGATGGAACAGCAAATACTGTTACATTTGGTGCTCTTAATAATGTTGTTAGTGATATTGAAGAATTTGGTAATGAATGTATACATAAACATTTGCTTCCTTTCAATCAAGATCCACATACATTTAATGTGATAACAAAACCAACATATATTCCTGGTGGTAATATAACATCAACACTTAATATTGAGGTGAACACAGAAAATAAAGCAGATGGTTACATACAACCATTTCTCGTTCAAGAATTTTTAATCAAGTATTAAAATGGCAACATATAGGAATTCATTTAATAATTATTATTCCGATAAGACTGGTAACCACGCTCCTGTCGGAACGATTCTTCCTGTGTTTGCTGACGTAAATCTTGCTGCAAATGACCCAGAATATACATACCCACAACATTTATATTGTGACGGTAAAGAACTATTAATTCGTGACTACCCAGAGTTATACAGCATCATTGAAAATAGATATGGTGGTGGTGAAAGTGTAGCAAAAACACAATTCAATCAACCAGGTGGATTAAGAAGATCATATGTTATAAACAATAAATTATATTTTCAATTTTATTATGATTCTACTAACGATAAGGCAAATGTAAAAAGACCATATCCATATGGTTCGGTGTTTAGATTTTCAACAGCAACTGGTGCATTTGGTGTATTTTCAGTTGTTGGTATATTTAATCAGAGTACATTTTATGGATTAGAACTACCAACTGAAGATGTCACTGCACAGGCACAGACAAATGAATTTGCATATGAGTTGACACTACCAGATAATATTGACTTATCAACTGTCAATGCATCAGATCTCACATGGGATTTTACTCAACCATTAGGACCACCAACACATCCTCTTATTATAATACAAAAGTCATTCTCTTTCTTAGACTATCCATATAATATTGGAACGTTTAATCTACCAGATTACAGACAGAGAAAGATACTTGGATTTGGTAACGTAAACGGAGCAGGAACATCAACACCAGAGAATGCAGTCAACAACTTTGTTGGACAGACTGGTGGACAATGGTATATCGCTAAGAACACATTAATTGATAGTGGTGAGTTCTTTGTTATTGGTGATGTTAAAACTACAGGATATGCTGATATAACTGCTGACATTGCTGCATATCTTACAGGAACTGTCAAGTATCAGGTAGGACCTATGGATGATTATGTTTTTCCATTCCCTCCTACACATGGTCACAGAATGTTATCTGTAGAGGTAGATGAGACAAAACTAGCAGAACAAGGAGCTACAGAAGCAGATAAGTTCGCAGTAAATTATATTAATAGTAGAGCAAACGTTAATATATTTGAACCAAATGGAACTGCTGGTGGTGCACTTGGTCACTCTCACGGTTTAATAGGCACACCATTACAGAACTCACAGACAGCGACATATGGTAATACTAATGGTATCGGTGAAACAGCAGGAACTACAGGTGATCAACAGTATCAGTATATGGTATCAGAGTCAGAAAGTATAGTTGTAACTGCAATGACATATGATGCTAATACTGGTTTTATTACTATCAATACAGATGGTGCACATAATTTATCGGTGGGTGACATCGTAACTGTCAATGGTGCACAACCATTAGATTATAGTGGTAACTTTACAGTAGTAGCAGACACATTCTCAATTGCAAATTTCAATGTATTACCAAGAGATGGTGAAATACCAGCATCATCTCCCGCTACAGGTAATATATCAGTTAAATTAGCAAATGGTTATTTTGTTGACACAGAATTAGAACTACCACCAAGAGCATATGTAGTTGATACTAATACATTAGTTGGTGGAAAACAAGTAGTATATGATATACCTGGCACCTCTATTACTATCAAAGAAGAAACACTCAGTGCACCAGGTGCAACTATTGCAACAGTACCAAATCCTAGTTTAGGAGAGGTTACTGGAACTTTCATTACAATGAGAGCACCAGGCGGTGGTGGTGCAGATAGTGACACAGATGGAGCAAACGCAGGATATGCTGAGGTAGGTGTAACAGTCAATGGTACTTTTTATACTATCAAAGTTAATGGTGGTGGAGGTGGAACCGCAGGAAATTCTGGTGGTGCAGGAGGAGCAGGAGGTAGTATTGAAGTACCACAGGCATTATTAGACATTGAGGGAGTTGTAGTTACTTCTACCGATGGAACTGCTGGAGAAGATGGTGGTTCACCTGGTAATGGTACTAATGATACACTAGGTGGACAAGGATTTGGTGGAGGTGGTAATGGAACTGCACAGATAAAAAATCAAACAACTACTGATCCAGTACAAACATATACATCAAATGGATCATGGACTATACCAGCGGTAGCTAATAATGAGATTGGTAGAAATATAACTATCGAACTATCAGGTGGTGGTGGAGGTGCTGGTAATGCTAACGCCAACTCTGGATGTACATCAAATTGGCCAGGTTGGCCACAAGCAACATCAGGTAAATCTGGTGCATGTGGTGGATATGGTGGTAGAGGATCTTTATTAACTGGTAGTGGTAGTTGGACATCGGGAACTCTAGATTGGCAATTAGGACAGGGTGGTAATGTTGGTTTCAACAGAAGATCAGGAACCAGTGGAGCTGGAACGCCAGGTAATGACCCTGCTACAGGACAACCATGGGGACCTCCATGGCCAGGTGGTGTTGGTACAGGATATGAACCAAGTGGTAACTCTGCTGCTGTAGGAGGTGCATCAGGAGCACTTTCTGGTATTGGTGCACAGGGAGCATGGGGTAATGGTGCAACTGCTGGATCAGGTGGTGGTGTCTCAGGTTTGTATTATAATGGAGTTCTTATCGCTGGTGCTGGCGGAGGTGGCGGTGGCGGTGGATCAGGTGGTGGTAACAATGGTGGTGGAACTGTTGATGGTTGCTATCCTGGTGGTGACGCTGCAGGACCTGCACAGGCACTTATTGCTACATCTGGAGTTTTAGACGTTGCTAATGGTGGAAATGGTTCATCAGGTGGATGCTCAGCTGGTGGTGGTGGAGGTGGTGGATCCGCCTGTGGTATTATCAACGCAACACCTGGTGGTGTTGGTGGACAAGCGGGTGTCGGACACAATGGTAATGGTGGTGGTACTGGTGGACAAAGAGGTATATCAGCATACAGAACAACATATTGGCAAGGTGGTGTATCTGAAACAGCAAATGGTGCATTACCAACAGAACCAGGATATGTAAAAATAACATTCTCTCAGACCACAACATACTATGATGCTGTAGGTGGTGCAGGGGGACAAGGTGGATCAGCAACTATAATTTTACAGGGAGTAAATGCTGACGTTACAATGAATCTACAGGATATTGGTCAAGGTGCTGGTGGTGCTGGTGATGGTCTTGGAGGAGAAGTAGTAGTACAATACTATGGACAAGAAGAAGGAACACAAGTACCTGGCGATATTACTTCACCAGCAGGAAAATATTATGAATGTGATAGCAGTGGAGATCCACAAGGATCACCATATGATGCAGAAGTATGGTTATCATCAACAGATGATGGTATTAAACAAAGACAATTTGGTTTAGGAACAGGAAACAACACTGGTTTTGCGGGTGGTACTGCTATACCATTTAATACTAACTTAAAAATAAATCAATATATAGCATTTACTGGCAATGCATCAGATGCAGGGGGTAAGAGACAGATAGAGGTAGGAACATTTGATTTAACAAATGCTAACGCAGTTAGATTTACTGTAATCAGAGGTAGTAATCAAAATGGTGGAGAGAATCCTGATCAAGCATTAAATGTATTCTATAAGAAAGGAACATCTAACAATGTCACATTGTACAGTCAAATATTATTAGCATCAAACACTAATGCTAGTTGGCAAACAGTTGATCTTCCTATCGCTGAGGGAGATAATTTAAGAGATACTGATATTACTCTGATCCTAGAACAGGATCGAGGACCTGTATATCAAACAGCAACAGAAACAGATGATAATTATGGTTTAGGTGCAATTACATTTTTCTATGATCCACAATTAACTAACACATTTGTATCTACTGGTGGTGCAACAATGCTAGGAAACGTAGATTTGGGTGGACAACCTATTAATTCTGATGATGGTATTGATCAAGTTAGAAGAGAAGTATCAGCAGTACAGGCAGCAATAACAGTTACTGATGGCACATTTACAATGTCATCATCTACACCCATAACTACAATTGCAACTTCAACTGCAGAGAATGACATTCCTCTCATCACTAAATACCATAGGGTAAAGTATTTAATTAAGGCATTATAAATGACAACTATAGCATCACCATCAGAAACATCACTATACTTGAATGCCTTTGACAAGACTATTCAGTATGACGGTGTAATGAAAACTATAGATGATGATTATTGGGCTAGCGACATAGTTCCAATATTATATCCTCTATGGGATTCTGATAAGGACAAACTAGAGTTATTCGTGCAGTATAAAGATGGTACTTCAAAGATGAATAAGACTAAGTACCAACGTAATCAGAAAGATGGCACATATAAATGGGTATCATATCAATTTGACTTGGCACCATTTCCAACAGAGGTAAACGATTTAGTTACCAGAGTAATTGACAAGTGGACAGAATATAGAAGAGGACAAGAGAATGATATGGAACGTGCACTAGCGTCAGCATTTGCACAGTCTACGATACTTAATTGGACTAAGGTTTCACTAATGAGAAATTTCTTATTAATGGACAGTGACTGGACACAGCTCGGCGACGCTCCTATATCTGCAGAGGATAAAGCGAAGTGGGTGACATATAGACAGAAACTAAGAGATATACCACAAGACCAAAAAGTAATTGCTGCTAACTCAGTACTATTTCCAATCACACCAGCAAAACATGCTAAGTTAGGTGATGGAAAAACTTATCTTGATGATGTATCACATTTCTATACTATACCACAGTCAGTATACAGTAAGTTCTCAAACAGAATTGTAACCTATCTCGCACTGGCAATAGGTACAGCATCAATAGATGAAATGCCTGTCAATTATATAACAGGACCTAATATGCAGTCTGGACTAACAACTGTCAAACCAACTACAGGTTCAGATGATCTTGATGAGATACTCAAGATGATTGATGCGGGTGACTTCGGAGAATAATTATGCCATTAATATCATTAAATCCAAAATCTAAAGAGATGCTAGTTGCTGACTATGCAAAGGCAACTGACAAATTTGTACTGGTAATTGATAACACCAAATATCATACACTTGCAGCAGATAAGAAAGCAACTGTACTTGCATACTATGATAGTATCATACCAGAGGCAGAGATTGATAGAATATTTGAACTAGAATACATATACTATTATTTCAATCAAGAATTAGCAGCAACAGATGCTGCATACGATTGGTTTCCACAACCACAGAATCTACCAGACGCAGATCATTATATAAAAGCATACGTTATAAGACCAAACGGTACAATACCATACGAGAACGCAGATCCTACACCGCCAGGTTGACAACCTCCAAAAGTGTGATAGAATAGGCGTAGTTATCACTTACAGATGAACGTACCTGACCCTTGGATGCTTCAACACTTGCAATTGCAAGCGATACTCAGGGATCATCCGATTCCTGCTGATCAAATGCAGTATCTAGGAGAAAGAGAATATACAACAGAATATAATGCACACCCAGAATATCATGGAAAACAAATGCCATGGTATTTAATTGGTGGTCAGCATGAAGTTCCAGTTTGTGACATTCAAGATGTTCAAGGCACTGATGATGCTTAAATAATAAAACTTACTATCAAAACTATGAGAGATCAAGGTTCAGTAGGAAAGGAATCACCAGAAGTAAAATATGATAGAGCACTCGCTCTATTCACAGAGTCAGTTCTGGCACCTGACCATCAATTAAGAGGTTGTGCACACAACCAAGGATGTTTCGATGAACTCATGGAGATCAGGAAGCATGTATTAGAATATCTCAAGACATTGAGAG
>VTLG01015312.1_pt1 | contig 13128 bp, 27 predicted proteins | sample 4694571 | NCBI WGS metagenome assembly VTLG01 (sample SAMN12604809, study PRJNA352737) | marine metagenome | biome: ENVO:00000447; feature: ENVO:00000209|ENVO:00000569|ENVO:01000036; material: ENVO:00002151; isolation source: viral sequences binned using virsorter ... | reverse complement strand
AAGGAAAATAATTAATGGCATATATAGGCAGAGAAAATGTTGTTGGTCGGTTTATTAAATTAGCAGATATTTCTGGTAGTTTTAATGGCTCAACAACTGCATTTACACTACAAGATAGTGGAGGAACAGCAGTAGTTCCAGGTAATGAGGAAAATTTAATAATTGTAATTTCAGGGATTCAACAAGAGCCTGGAGTAGCATATACTGTTTCAGGCAGTACGATTACCTTTACTGGACAACCACAAAGTTCTGACACATTTTTTGGAATTATGTTAGGTGATGTGCAATCAGTCGGCACACCAACAGATTCGACTGTGGGTGCATCTAGCTTATCATCTTCTTTCTTTGTTAAAAATAATCAAACTTGGTCTAGTATATCAATGAGTGGATCAGAAAATGGAGCTTTAGTTGGCACAGTTACAGTTAGTGGAACGATAACTATACCTAGTGGATCAACTTTTGTAATTTTATAATATGAGTAAATTAGAAACAAACACAATAGCACCAAGCACAGGCACAACTTTAACAGTTGGTGAATCTGGTGATACAGTAAATGTAGGTGGAACTGCTGGAACAGGATTTGGAAAAGTCTATCAGGTAGTTAGTGCTACCGATGAAACATTAAGAAGCACAACATCAACATCTTTTGTAACAGCATCTAATACATTATCTGTTAATATAACTCCAAGTTCTACTTCATCAAAAGTATATATAACTACAAATTTTGCAAGTGGTTTATCAACAGACGATCAAGCTGCTATTTTTACTATATATAGAGATAGTACAAATCTTGGTAATTCAGAGGGTATGGTAAGATGTGCAGCTTACAATGTGGGGTATGATGTTTATTTTCCTATAGGAATGAGTTATTTAGATTCACCAAACACAACTTCACAAGTTACATATCAAGTTTATATGAAAGTAAATACTGGAACAAGTTATATAAATTATGGTGCTGGTAAAGCGTCAATTATTGCATGGGAAATAGGAGCATAATATGGCAGATGGAACATTAAAAGTAGGAACAATAACAACTAGCTCTGGCTCTGGCACTATTACTATTGGTCAAAGTGGAGAAACTATTGCTGGAATGGCAACTAACACTCCAGCCTTTATGGTTTTAAATGATAGTGCTTTTTCTATACCAAATTCTTCTAATACTGCTGTAACTTTTGATACTGAAATTTACGATACAGACTCAGCAGTTGTTAATGGACTTTTTACATGTCCTAGTGGTAAGGCTGGAAAATATTTTTTTACCACTAATGCTGGATTAGATACATCAAGTGATGTTGATGAGGTTGTTTTAGCTTTATCAATAAATGGACAAACAAGTCTAGGCTCTAATGCAGGCGATATTGTTTGTGCAAATTATCATCATGATGGTACACAAGTTACACAATATATTCAATCAGTATCCGCAGTATTTAATTTAAGTGTAAGTGATACTGTTGGAGTTAGAATGTTTCAAAATTCTGGCGGTGCAGTAAATACAGCAGTCGATGGAAGATGCACTTTTTCAGGATATAAATTAATAGGATAAATATGACAAGTATAATTAAAGTTAATACAATTCAAGACGCAGGCGGAAATGCCTTACTAACTTCTGATGGTAGTGGAACAATAACTACTAATAATATTGGTGGACAGAATACTCCAGCTTTTTCAGCTTATTTAAGTGCAGATCAAACTATAACAGATAATACATTTACAAAAATACAATTTAATACAGAAGTAATTGATAGTGATAACACTTACGATAATTCTAGTAATTATAGATTTACTCCAGGAGTCGTTGGTAAATTTATTATTTCAACACAAGTAAGAGTTATTGGTGGTTCTGATAATCAATTAAGAAAAGTAAATCTTCATATTTATAAAAATGGTTCTTCAAGACAATCATTTATTATCAACCCACAAGACAGTTATGCTATGCAAACTTTTAATGGAATTTGTAATTTAACAGACACAGCTACTGCTACTGATTATTATGAAGTTTTTTGTCAAGCAGATGTAGGATCAGGAACAGTTGTAGCTGATGGAGATAATTTAGGTACATGGTTTGCAGCACATAAAATAATAGGAGCATAATATGGCATTAACAAGATTATCAAATCAATCATTAACAAGTGTAACAGCTTTACCAGCAGCTATTTCTACTGGTAAGGTTTTGCAAGTTCAAGCTACTCAACTTCAAGCAGAATTTGCTACTTCTAGCACAAGTTTTACAGATGTTACTGATATGGCAGTAACAATTACACCATCTGCAACAGATTCAAAAATTTTATTATTATGCAATACTAATACATATCAAAACACAGATACAGCATATTGGGCTATGAGATGGGAAAGAGCTATTTCTGGTGGAGCAACTACTAATATTGGACATGGTACTTATGGATTATCTTTTGCAAGATCAGCACAAGCTCATGATTTTTGGGGAGGTGTTGGAATGACATATTTGGATTCACCTAGCACAACTTCGGCAGTTACTTATCAAGTTCAAGCATCTACAACTGGATCTGGTTCTTTAACAATAGGTGTAAATACATCAAGCACAAATAGTGTGTACGCATTGGAGATAGGAGCATAATGATTATAGAAGCAATACTTAAAATAGATCCTAACGCACAAGTTTCTGTAAGTGGATCAGATATAAATACTTGTCAAATAATTTGGCATGACGATAATCCAAACAATATTACTAAAGCTGACATAGAAGCCAAAATGAGTGAAATGGCTAATAAGCCTGAACAATCTAATTATGCAGAACAAAGAAGAAATGCTTATCCGCCAGTCGGAGATCAGTTGGATATGCTATGGCACACAATAGATAAAGATGAAAAATTACAAGGAAAATATTTTGATTTTTACCAAACTTTAAAAACAGTAAAAATTAAATATCCTAAATCATGAGTAATAGAATAAATTCCTTATTAAAGGGTTATGAGTCTAAAGTTATTGAAGCAGATGAAAACCTTAAATTACTTTTGCAAAGCCCAAAAATAATTCCTGACCACACAAATCTAAATGAAGAAATAGATAAGTGGGTTAATTGTAAGTCAAATAATATTGGCAAATATAATATTCTTGCAAGTTATTTACCAAAAGAGGAAAAAAAAGATGGCTAACAGTTATAAATTTTTTGGAAAAGCTTTAGCAACAACTAGCGAAACATCAATATTAACTGCTGCTAGTAATGAAACATTAATTATAAAATCAATTATAGTTACTAATAACACAGGGAATACACCAACTATTTCTATGGATGTTACAGATAACTCTGAAAGTGCAACTGATTTTACAATTTTACACACAAAATCTTTAACAGCAAATAATTCAGTTGAATTATTAAGTGTACCTTTGGTGTTAGAAAGTTCAGATATATTAAAGGCAACAATAAGCTCAACAGATAGTATTCACATAGGAATAAGCTATTTAAGTATTACCTAATGAATTTAGTAAGAATACCAACATCTAATATAGATGATGTTTGGAATTTAGTTAAAAAAGATATTCAAGAAGCTTTATCATATTCAGGTAATCATACTGATAGTGATTTTGTTTTTAATACTTTAAAAGAGGAAAAATTTCAGCTTTGGGTAGTCTGGGATAAAACTCAAAAAACAACTTTACAAAGATACTATGGAGTTGTGGTTACTGAAATAATAGACCGAAAATTAAAAAGGTCATGTAATATATTTATAGTAACTGGCAGACAAAGACAAAAGTGGCAACACTTAATAAAAGTTTTAGAAGATTTTGCATCTAAAAATAAATGCGATCAAATGGAACTTTTTGCAAGACTAGGTTGGGAAAAAATAATGAACAACTTTAATTATGAAAAAACTCATGTTGTTCTAGAAAAACAATTAATAAAAAAGGAGAATGAATAATGTCATTTGGAGGTGGTAATTCAGGCGGTAATCAAACTATCGCTAAAACAGATCCATACGATCCAGCAAAACCAGCATTAAATCAAATTATATCTGAAGCTGGTAATTTATATGGACAAGGTGTAAAAGCTGCTGGTTATGTAGCACCATCACAGCAAACAATAAAAGGTCTTGCTGGACAAGAATTGATGGGTACTGCTGCACAACAACAGTTATCAGATACATTATCAGGTAAATATCTTAATCCTTTTTTATCACCTTTATTACAAAGTGCTGGTACAGATATAGCAACAGCAATTAATACTGAGTTTAGCGGTGCTGGGAGAACTCCAGGATCAGAATTTAATCAACAACAAATTTTAGCTGGTATTGCAGATGCAGCTATGCCAATGGCTTTTGATGCTTACGAAAGAGAACGACAAAGACAATTAGGTATTGCTAGTGCTACACCATCTTTAGTACAAACTGGTGCAGCTTTAGAAAATATTGAACGACAAAAAAACTTAGCTCCTTTTGCAGCTTTACAACAATATAGTGGTTTTATAAATCCAATTGCAACTGGACTACCAGTTCAACAACAAACAACACAAACATCTGCTAATCCATTAACGACTGCTATGGGTGGAGCTTTAATAGGCTCTAAATTTGGTGGTTTTAGTGCTGCTATTGGCGGAGGTTTAGGATTCTTAGGAGGGTTACTATAATGGATAAAATAAAAAAAATAATTTTTGATATGGAAACAAAAATTAATACAAGACCTAGCAAGTGGATTATGATTATCGGTATTGTATTAGTTCTTTCAATTGTTTTATAATCTATGAATAAATTAAAAAAATATGCTGGACTCTTAAATGAGGAAGCACCAGAAAATCACTTTTTAGCTTATATAACACCAAGCGAAAGAGATATGCTAGTAGATGCTGGTGGAGTTAAAACACCTACACCATCAGGAATATTTGCTTATCCACCAAGCGATAATTATGGTGGTACTCATGGCTCTAGCTCATCTTCATCAAATAGAGATACAGGATCAGATTATGGGCAATTTGATAGAGCTGTAAGTAGAGCAGCTAACAATCCAAGTCCATCAGTTTCTAGTGGTAATGATGGAAACAATAATAATTATAAAGATCGTATAAGACTAATAGCAACAACACCAGAAACAGTTCCTGGTTTTAGAGGTGAGGGTGGAACTGACGAAAGAGGTGATGTTGGACAATTCGATCAAAGATCAGATTTAGCCAAAACTGGTGATGCAATATTAGATTTTTTTAAAAGCGGTGGAATAATTGGAAATGTTTTTGGTGCATTAAATGATTTTGCTAAAAATTATAATAAAAAAAGAAGAAATAATTTTATGTCCACAGCAGATATAAAAGCTTATGAATTAGGTACTGGTAAAAATTGGAATCCTAATTTAGTTACAAATGTTAATTCTGATGAGTACAAATATCTTAAAAATGAAACAAATTATTTTGACCAATTTAATTCTGAAGATAATAGAAATGAAAATGATCCATCTAGTTTTTTTGATAATCCACAAGATATGGCTTCACAAAATATTATAAATAATCCTAATCCATTTTCACAAGTTAATACTTATTTTAATAACATGGGAACAAACAACTTAGGCATATCAAACAATTTTTTAACAACATACAATAAAGCAAAAGATGATTTAGCAAAAACTTTAAACATGACAACTAACGCAAGTCAGTTTGGTTACAATGCTAATATGTCGTCAAGCAACATTTATTACAATTATTTAAAAGATGAGGGATTACTATAATGGCAGAATCACCATTTAAAGGTTTATTATATTCACCAGAAGTTTTAGGTGGCATAGGTTTATTGACTGCTGGACTATCTGGTAGAGCTCCTGACGCAGCACTTCCTAGCTTAATGCAAGGTATGAAAACAGCAGCTATGTATCAAACTATGGAAGAAGAAGAAGAAAAAAGAAAATTTAGAAAAGAATTTGCTAGTCAAGTTCCAGAGGAAGATAAAGCTTTATTTAAAGCTTTTCCTTTAGAATATATTAAAAATAAAAAATTTAAAAAACCACAAAAAGCTAATTTAGTAACTTTAAAATCACCTGATGGCAAAGATATAAGAAGTTTAAATTTATCTAATCCTGATGACCAAAATACTTTAGAACAATTATTAAAACAAAATTACACAGAGTTTAAACAAAATGTAACATCAACTGATGTAAGTGGTTTAAGCAAAGGTACAAAAACTAAAGTTGAAAAAGAAATAAAAGGTGCAGATATACTTTTAGGCCAGTTACAAGCTACTCAAGCGATGTTTAAAGATGAGTTTTTAACTTATGGTGGCAAAATTAGATACCAAAAACTTTTAGCACTTGATAAAGCAAATGTTCCATTAAATCAAGATGATGCTGCATATTTAAGAAGTTACAGCACATGGGATCAAAATAACTTACAATACTTTAACCAATACAGAAAAGAAATTACTGGTGTTGCTGCTGGTGAAAAAGAGATTGCATGGTTAGAAGCATCTATACCCAGTTCTAAAGATACACAAACTACCTATAGAGCTAAAATGAAAAATCAAATTAGAATACAAACTGAGTTACTTGAAAAAGCTAAAGCTTTTAAAGAGTCAGGTGGTACAGTTTACACAATTAATGACAAAGGTGAAAAAGTTTATTCTGAGGGATTTGGTAAATATTTAAAAAACAAAATGATACCAAGTGGTGAATATTTGTCTGAATTATTTACCTCTTATAAAATTGATTATAACTATGAGCCAGAACAAGCAATTGCATTAATGAATATACAGTTCCCTAATCAAAACTGGGAAGAAATTTTAGAAAAATATCTAAAAGGTCAAAGTGGGAAAGGTTTATAATGTCAGATTTTTTAAGTAATTATTATAAAACTATTGATGTTGAAAAAGAACTACAAAAAATTTTACCAGCAGATGAAAAGACTATTGATACAGAAAAAGTAGAAAACCAAGATTTATCTATTATTGAACAATCTTTAGATCCCTTATTAACTGCATCAAATAGATTTGTTGGTAGTGGAGTACAAATACTAGATTTACCTTTTATGCTTTTAGATGCTATTGATACTGGTAAAGATTTTGTATTTAAAAAAATGGCTACTGCATCTGGTATGTCAGAAGCAGATCAAAATGAAATTATTGAAAAAAGTAAATTACCTATTGAATTTGAAAAATTTAGACCTGGCAAATATATCAATGATAATTTTTTAAATGATGCTGCAAACTATGAAGCAAAAACAACTGTTGGTAAATTTGCTGGTACAATGGGTGAATATATGCCATTTGGATTACTTGCTAAAACTCCAAAAGCAAAAACTGTTTTAATGGGTACTGGTGGTGCAAGTGGTTTAATAGATGAAACTGCTACACAAACTTTACAAAGTGAGGGCATGGGTACTGGTGTTGGGGTTGCTAGTAATGTTATATTGGATTTGCTTGCACTTAAAAAAGGTAATTTAGCTGGTGTAATTGAGAATGTTTTGCCAGACCAAAAAACAATTAAAAATGCAAAAAAAATACAAAAAGACGCACAAAAATATGGTTTAAATATTACTACTGGTGAAGCAACAGAATCTGCATCTATTTTAAAATTAGAGGGATCAACAAATGCAAACCTTATAGGTAATAAAGTATTAGATGCACATTGGAAAAATAGACCATTAGAATTAAAAAATTATATTACTAATTGGGGTAAAGCAAATGGTTTACTGCCTGACTCTGGCAAGATTACAAGTAGCACTATTAATGAACAGGTAAAAAAAGTAGCTTTACAATTAGATCAACAAAGATCAAAAATGTGGCTTAAATCTGGTGGTGAAAAGTTTAATAAAAGTTTTTTTGACTCACAATCTGTAGATAATATTAAAATAGAATTATTAAAAGTTGCTGAAAATGCACCAGATGACATAGCAAAATATTTAACAAGACAAGCAAATGCAATTGGTAAATCGGATGGTAAAGGATCTATTATAAATAAAATTTATCAAGATTTAAGGGATGGTGGTATTCAATCAGCTAAAAATGAAAATTTTACTTCTGCTAAAAGTTATGAAGAAGCAAAAAATGTTCTTAAAAAATTATTAGTAACTAACGATGATTGGGTAAAAGCTAATAAAAAATACAAAGTGTTTTCTGAAACTTTTGAAAAACCTTTAAGCAAAGGATCGGTTACAGAATTATTTAACGATTTAAAAAAAGGAAAATGGATTGAAAGTTCTAAAACTAACGCAAATATTTATAAATATATTACATCACCAAATGTTAGACCAGTTGATATACAAAAATTAGCAACTGCTGTTAATAAAAGTGGTGTTAAAAATGCTTGGGAAAATATAGCAAGTGATTTTTTTAACAATGCTTTTAACAAAGCTGCCATTGATAATATGAACAGAGGTTTAAATACTGGTAATAATTTTTATAATGCAATTTTAAAAACACCTAGAAATAAAGAAAATTTTACTGAGGTTATGTATCAGTTAGCATTAACAACAAATAAAAATGTTAAAAAATCTGATGTTAAAAATGCAGTTACATCTTTTGCAAATGTACTTAAAGCTAGTGGAGCTGGTGGTAAAGTAGGATCTTCAACTGCAACAAACATTGGTGCTAAAGAACAATTAAGTAAAACACCAGCAGATATATTAGAGGGATTTGCATTGACTGGTGTAAAAAAATGGTTTGGTGAAAGAGCTTATTCTAAATCATCACAAGAAATTGCAGAAGCTTTAGTTAGTAAAAATGGAATTGATGCTTTTATAGACTTAGCACAAAATTGGAAAAATAAAAATAAAGCTGTTAGTTTTATAAGAGCTTTAACTATTAGCACAGATGAAATGGAATAATGGCTACACAATCGCAAAAGAACGCACAAGAAATTATAAAATTACAAGGTGAGATAAAACTTATACACAACAAAATATCTACTATTAAGGATAATCATTTAAAACACTTAGATATTAAGGTTAATAATGTTTACAAATTATTATGGGCGATAGCTGTAATAAGTCTAAGTTCACTATTAAACTTCCTAACAAACATACTAAACTCTCAACAAATATAAAAGGTACTATTGGTGAATACCAAGAGATAGCCAATTTAACAAAAAAAGGATATTGGGTTGCTAAAGCTTGTGATCCACAATGTCCATTTGATTTAGTTGCAGTTAGTCCAGATGGTGAAATTACACTTTTAGATATAAAGACCAACACATACAGAAAACATAAAAAGTCTTATAGAAGAAAAATTTGGCGGACTCCTACTGCAAAGCAAAAAAAATTAGGAATTAAAATTGTGATGGTAGATCATGGTAACGAATAATGAAAGAATTAAAGTTAAATCAAAATACTGGAATAAATTTACCAATTGGTAATTTAATTAGTATTATCGGAGCTTGTCTTGTAGCAGCTTGGTTTGGGTTTTCTATTATTGAAAGAGTTAATAAATTAGAAACACAAACTGTTTTAATGGAAAAGGATTTAGAGAAAGCTGTAGAGTTTTCTATTAAATGGCCTAGAGGAGAACTTGGAAGTTTACCAGCAGATTCTGAACAATTTTTGTTAATTGAAGATGCAATAAAAGATATTGAAGATATACAAGAAGAACTTAAGGAAAGTCGCCATAACGCAACTAACATATCAAGATTACAAAAAGATGTGGAAAGATTAATGGAGCAATTAGAATTAATTAAAGACAAAGTAAGAGCAAATGGAAACAGTCATTAGTGGAGTAATAGTTTTGTGTATGTTCTATCAAGGTGGAATTATTGAGCATACTTATATACAGGATCAAAGAATGTCATCATGCTTAAAAGCAAAGAGACAAGTTGAAAGAAGTGTTAATCCAGAAAATGTTAGGATGCAGTGTGGTAAAGTAGATGCAATTATTGAAGATGACAATGGTAGAAAAAGAGTAGTTAAAATTATTAAGGATAAATACGATTCATCTGGTTATACTAAATGAAATCACCAAACAAAAAAAGAAATCCTTTTGCCAGACAACTAAGACATTTTAAAAAAAAGATAATTAAAAGTAAAAAAATTTACAATAGGAAAAAGTTAAATGAACTTAGTTAATAAAATTTTATTAAAATTTTTTGGTTGGATAGATATGCTATCTGATGGAATATCAGATTTAGTTATAGAAAAACCAAAAAGAAAAAAAAGAAAAAAGTGCAAAAAGTGCCATCACAAATGCCATTGTTCAGGTGAACTTCATGCTGACGAATATGGCTTGTGTGCTTGCGATAACTGTAAATGTGGAGCATAAAATGAAAGATATGAAACATAAAATAGAACATTTTTATTTAATGCACAGGGAGTACATCTTGGGTGCAGCAGTAGGTTTTATATTAGGAGCAATTATATTTTAATTTATGGGGTTTAATTATGTCATGGTTGGGAAAAGTATTATATCTCATAGAGAGAATAGTCAGAAAATTGTATTCAAAAATTTGGTATTACAGAATTACACTTACAACAAATATGGAAAGAAAAAATAATGTACGAAGAAGTAAAAGAAGAAATTAAGCTTTGTGAGGGTTATGTAAATAAAATTTATAAATGCTCCGAAAATTTTGATACCATATTCTATGGACACAAAGTAACACCTGAAGATAATTATGAACATGGTGTTGAATACCCAAAAGAAATGGGTGAAGAAGTATTTGAAAAAGATTTTCAAAGAACATTAGATGCTGCTGAAAGACTAATAGGCAGTAGGCCAATAAATCATGTAGCAAAAGAAGTTATTATAAACATGGTGTACCAAATAGGTGAGGGTGGTGTAAGCAAATTTAAAAATATGTGGAAAGCTTTAGATAATGAAGATTATGGTGAAGCTAGTTTTCAAATGTTAGATTCTTTATGGGCAAAACAAACTCCAGCTAGAGCTGGTAAGTTAGCTGGTAAAATGAGATCAGCAAAACTTTAATGCTTGTCTTGTTAATTTTTTTTTTATTAATTTATTGGAGCTTTTTATTATTCACAACTTTATTACTTTAGGAGAATTTTATGTGGTTAAATATAGCGGCTAAGTTAGTTCCAGGCATGATTAAAACTGGAATGAAGATTGCAACAAATAGAAGAAAAGCAAAAGAATTAGAATCTATTGCCGAAATGAATCATGCACAACGCATGGCCGATGGACAGATTGACTACCAGAAAGCTGTAAGAGCTTCTAACGATCAAGGAATTAAAGATGAGATAGTTTTAATTATTGTAATTTTGCCCATCGTTGTTTTAAGTTGGGCAGTATTTAGTGGAGACAGTCAAGCAAAAGAAAAATTGGATTTGTTCTTTCACTATTTTAATAATTTTCCAGAATTCTATAAATGGTTAGTTCTTGGAATCTTTGGATCAATTTATGGCCTAAAGCCAGGTATGGATTTATTTAAAAAGAAATAGATGTCAGATAACCTAGATTTGATTAACGAATATAAAGATCAAGTTCGTATCTTAAAGCAAGAAGTAGCAGAGCTTCAAGATGCTGGTAAGTCTAAAGACTCAGCAAATAAAAGATGTTTGCAAAAACTTGAACACTCACAACAAGATTTAGAACAAGCTAATAAGAAAATAGTAGAACTTGAAGATGAGTTAAAGAAAGTAAAAAAATGAAATACTCATTATATATGATTCTATGTTCCATAGTAGCTGGTGAATGTATGCAACCTTTTAAAATGCCTACAACTTACGATGATATTTATAGTTGTCTTAATGGTGGCTATGTAGAGTCTTTAAACAAATCTAAAGAAATTGGCAAAGAAGAAATTAATCAACATAAGATATATTTAAGATTTGTTTGTAAAGAAGAAGAAGAACAAATAATCGTACCAAAAGAAAAACCTAAAATAGAAACTTAAAGGCGACCATATTTCAGATCGCCAATAACATTATTGAATAGTTTTTATCATTGATTTAAAATCTTTATTACTTTGATAAGCTAATAGATTTAACCATCTTGAAGCAATATTGATAAAGCTAGTATAACCATTTTTGACTTTTTTAGGTGTGAAAATATCCACAACATCATCATAGTCATTTATAGTTAGTTCTTTTTTATCTTTAATTTCTAACCAAGAGTTTTTATCTAAACTTACAAATAAAACATTTTTTAATGATGGACTATTTGTAAATGGTATTTCATCAAAAAAGACTGTATAAAACTTTTTCATAAATTACCTCCTTTACTTTTTTGAGGGAGGGTGCTAACCTCCCCCTGTTTTTACTATCTTTTGTTTAACTCAAATCGTTCAGTTGTTATGTTCTGAACTATTTGATATTCTTGATTATCTTTATTCCATTTTTGTAGAATAAAATAATACAAGTCATCTTCCTTGTTGTAAGTTCCAACAAGTCTTAAATTGTGTGGTCTACTTTTTTTCATCCAACCTCCTTTCTATGAAATAATTTTTTCATAACCCATTATACCACATTGGGTTTTTCAAAATTTTCAAAAAAAAGTTTTTATTGAAAAGTAGACGACTGAAATTTTAGGGTGGTAGCTAGTTGATGCGACAATAAAATCCTTTTTGGATTTTTTACAAAATTTTTATGACAAAAAAAACTTGGAAAAAACCTACAATATTTGAAGCAGAAATAGGTAAGTGCAGATATTGTTTTAAAGTTGTTTTAACTACAGATTCTTTTGTATCTTTTTTATCAGTAGATGAAAATGGACAAAGAGAAAAAGCCCATTATTTATGTATGGAAAAAGATTATTATAAACAATTAACAAATCAACAAAAAAAGGACAATGATAAAAAAAGGTTATCACAGAACGAAATCAGGTAAAATTGCAAAAAAAGGACTTTGGTACAATGTAAATCAAAGAAAGAAAAAAGGTATATCAAGACCTAAATCTAAATCAACTATAAGTGCTAAAGCTTATAGAGCCAATTAACAGGAGGTAACATGGCAAGTACATTTTTAAAAAACAACTTTAAATCTATGAATATGTCAGAAGAAGAAAAAAAAAAATTTCATAAATTTAGAAAATCTGTAACAGGAGCTGCTGTTGGTGAAAAAGAGTTAGAAATGTTACAAAATACATTTCTTAAAAAATTATTAGAAGAAAAAGAATAACAGAATAGGTTGAACTACTTGTTTAGCAAGTTCATTGTCCTAGCTTTAATGCTAGAGGGATAGGGAGGGTACAGAATCACTTGGTAGTGGGTATAGAGCATTTGTAAAAAGTTATAATTGTG
>VTLG01004834.1_pt1 | contig 13128 bp, 22 predicted proteins | sample 4694571 | NCBI WGS metagenome assembly VTLG01 (sample SAMN12604809, study PRJNA352737) | marine metagenome | biome: ENVO:00000447; feature: ENVO:00000209|ENVO:00000569|ENVO:01000036; material: ENVO:00002151; isolation source: viral sequences binned using virsorter ... | reverse complement strand
CCTCCAGACCAAGTATTCGTAGCCATTAGGCCACCTCACTTACGAAATCTATTTCAGAGTATATAGCAGGAGCCATTCACTAAATGGTCCCCTGTAAGAATACTTTACAATTACCTGCATCAAAATCACTGTTACTTGATGCTCTTGCGATTGTAATTGCCATCATTCTCAAACCAGTAGTCGATATGGCTTTTATTGCACCTGAGTTATTTACAACCTCAATGTCGTCACCAATCTGAACCCACTTAGAATTAGTTGCTGGTAAAGCCTCGGCTCCATCAAACAATGTTCCCCAGGCTTGAGCAGTTATTGTTGCCCCTTCAGTATTTCTAATCTGAATAGTTGCTCTATCATAACCTGCCATGTCTATTGCATCAATTATAGTACTTTGTGCTGTTGTAATGTTATCATCAGTACCGTTTTCTACAAGTAATGTTCTTAGTCCTGTGCTTATCTTCTTCTGCGTTAAAGTATTCGCCATTAGTCATCCCCGACAACGACATCTACCTTTCCATCGCCATCAAGGTCTATGCCAATGCCCTTCTTCTTCTTGAGTCCCTTGGGCTTCTTAACCTTATCTATTACAGATTTCGGTGGCTTTACTTCTTTCTTGGGCTTGCCTTTGGATTTAGGAGGTCTGCCGAGACGCTTAGGACGTCTGACCCCAGTCTTAAGCCCCCCACCAACGTCTTTTGCGCCGACTTCTTCGCCGACAGCAAAGCACTCTTGCCGAGATACTTCTTCAAGTACTCTTTTGCTTTCGACATCTTTACTTTCTCCAGGCGACCAGTTGAGTATAGCCCCAGAAGGAAGCCTCCTGCTAAGACGCTTATCCGTGATGTTAGTAATTTTGACCATATTTTAAGTCCTCCTACCAACATCAAGCGTTCAGGTTTCTAATGCTTCCTTGGGTTTTAAACTTGTAACAAATCAGTTCACCAGCAGTAATCAGTGCGAACTCGTGAGACATCTTCTGTGTGACTGCTACGTTTGTGCTGTCCACGTAAGTTGTTGGAGCTGCAATTCTCATTGCTAAGTTTTCCATATCTAACAAGTGCATCCTGGATGTAGTGTCTTTCTCTACGTGCTGTGATAGGAATATTGGTATTCCATCGTATGAACCAACTCTCGAATCGAAAGCAAGTCCACCTTCTCCAGCTACTCCGTTCAGACTACCTTTTCCACCTTGTGCTAAGTTGTAACTCCAACCTGCGGCGGCTCCATCATTCTGCATAAGTGCCTTTAGATTCTGATAAGTATCATATCCAGTTAGGAAAATCAAACTGCTGTAAGTAACGCCGTTCTCCAATGCCTCTTGAATTAGGTCATCCAAGTCTGATAAAGTCAAAGCTGCGTGACCTGCGCTTCCTGCCGTTGCCAATACACAGTTTCCTTCTGACCAAGCGTTTGCACCTGCACCATCTCTTGTAAGGTCATACATATCCAAATCGGTTGCTGCACTCGCAATGTAAGGTCTTGCGGCTGCGTCACAACCAAGTCTGTCTAATGACTCAAGGTTGTTGCTTGCTGGAGTGTCCACAGTTGTTAGCAACATATCATCAATAGAGTACATGTGTGCTTCTGAGTTCTCCTTTCGCATAAATGCAGCCAAGTTACCAAGGCCATCATCAGCTTCAGAAAGCATTGCTGCCTTGGTTGATATTTCCCAAGTAGTTACTATCTGTTTTAGAGTTGCCGTGACATTTAGGAGGTCAGGCTTGTCTGTGTCTGGTAATGTTCCACCAGCTTCTCCAGTGTTTTCTCCAACACCAGCAGTCTCGCCGTGCCTTCCAGTCAAGACTCTCCATCCAGATTGTGTCCATGGCTCTTTCTTCAAGAGCTTGAATACCTCTGATTTGGTATTTAATTGATTATACACTTTAGCACCAAACGTCGTATTGAACGCTGCTGATGGGTCGCTTGTATAAGTCAAGTCGGCTGCTTTGCTGATTCCGTATCTCTTAGAGATACCGAGTTCTCCGCCGTAATAGGCGTTTACATATTCTTCCATTGTCATTCCCATGTTTACATTCCTCCGTCATAAAGTGCTTCAATCTCTTCAAAGGATTTCTCCACAGTGTTGAAATCTATTTTAGTTACCTTAGGACTGTCAGTTTTTGGTGAAGGCGTTGCCTTTCTACCAGAATATATGTTTATTCCATATTTCTTAAGAGTGGAAATGGATTTGTGTAAGTCCTCTGCTTTCTCAGCAACGGTCTCTTCTTCCTCATCCTCAGCCTTCTCTTCCTCTTCAGGTTCTTCCTCGGCTTCTTCTTCCTCTTCATCTTCAGCTTCCTCTTCCTCTGCTTTCTCCTCGCCACCGCCCATCTCTTCTAAGTAGGCCATAACTTCCTTGAGTTTCGCAAGAGTAGCTTCCATGTCCTTGTAAAGCTCTTCCTGCTTGTCAAGGTCCTCTTCTACTATAGGTTCTTCGAGAGCCTCGCTTTTCTCGGCCTCTACGAGTTCTTCATCCGCAGATTCCGCTTGTTTAGCTCCACAAGTACATTCGCTCATGGAGGCCGTTAAATAATTTAGTATATAAAGAAAGCTCGAACTCCGTATAAACCCACTATGGTTTGAAATTTGCTTGGCCTATCTTGCGACGTAACTTGAAGCCGTCCGTCCTGCCTGTAGTACCGTCTGGTTTGTTATATGTCTGGGAGAAACGACCAGGATTGTGCCATAGCTCCGCACACCACGCCCTCTCATCACGTATCCGTCGCCGTGTTCCTGCAAACTCGTCATACTGGCCTGAAATCTTGCGAGAGTTTAATCGACAGTTGTTGAACCATGTCCCAGGAGGATTGCCCCTGCCTTCCCTCGGTTTAGGTTTTTTTTTGTCGTCCTCTGGTTTCTTCTGAATAAATGTTCCAAACTTTATCATACGCATTATGTCATCCAGATACTTGTTCGATTTCTGTAAGCCCTCTGTCTTTACAGTACAAGGACATTCTGCCTTATCCAACGATTTGGCTTTATCTTCCAGACTCTTGCTCCAGCTATGTCCCGAATCTCCACCCATCATCTTCCACATTATGTACCCTTTACTGGGTCTCTTCTTGTTATCGAAGTTCTTGCCCTGTGGGTCTACTGTCTCATGTCTCCTGTAATACTTGTGTATCTTCATTGCCATCCCGTAACTTACAAAGTTCTTACTAATCAGATGATAGTTGATTGCCTTTGTAACATCTCCACCGCCATATCCAAATTCTTTACGAAGCTCCCTTCCGTATTCTGCTTCCTTCTTTACGCCTTTTGGAATCTTGTATTTTTCTATCTTCGTAAGTATGCTATCCAGTGTGTCTGATTTACCGAATCTACGTGCCTGTATAGCCCTTTCCTGCCTTACGGCTCCTTCCTTGGTGTCATGGCAGCCCAGGAGCTTTCTGTCCTTCTTAGCGTATAGACAGTACTTGCCTCCTTTGCGTTCTATTATCTTTTCGACCATTCGCTCTACTTCGTCCAGAGTTATCTGAACGCTCTTCGACTTCGCCATTGATACATCCGTGACAGAGGCATCTGGGTTGGCAGGATTATCGCCTACCCAGGATACTGACCAGAGAGAAAGCTCGTTGATACGATTGTGGCAGTCGTTCTCAGAATAACATACCTTCTCTTGGTCCGTTGCCTCGCCACGGATGCTGCTGGCACCCGATGGCCCGTAATCCTTAATCTCCTTCCATACTTTGTCATGCATGGCTATCTTGTCGTGTATTCCAATCTTGATTTTTACTTTTCCTTCCTTTACCTTGTAAGCCAGTGGCAATCCGATTGGCATTTCCTCGTGCCTGTACGAATATACACCGTAGCGCATATAGAAATCCATGGACTCCTTGATGGTCTTGGTAGGAACCATGTCTCCCTGTTTATCGACAATGGGAGAAGAAATATAAGTCTCTAATATTCTATCATTGTACCACTCAGGTCGGTAGGTTTTCCAACCCGTGTCATCTGCGTCTGCCACAACCCAAACTATAAGATGTCATATATAAAGAAAATCAGAACTCCGTATAATTACCTACCCATAGGTTTATAGCAACCTTTGGTAGTATGCTCGGTATGGCATTAGTCGGAGCAGGAAACTGGTGGGATAAGAAAGGCAAATACAAGGCTTGTCCTAACTGTGATAAGAAAGGGTATTACAAAACGAGTATGGTAGATAACAAAGGACAGATTCACAGATGGGCATCATGCATGTTCTGTAAAGAAACGGAAATATTGGAAACGCACTAACGCTTGACTACCTTACCCTGAGTCTGCCTACTCAGTTCCTTACCTACCTTTCTTACGAATGTCAGGCGGTTCTTCTCCAGGGACTTGCCCATGAACCTCTGGGGCTGAGTTCCTTTCTTGTAAATGGCATATCTTAACTCATCATAGTTCTTGAACTTCGTTCCTTTTAATTTGCGCCACTTCTCCATTTCCGCTCCTGCACTATAGTGTTTCAAACTACGATACTTCTCTGGGTCGGCAGGAGGCCAGTAACGCTTGCGTGGGGATGTCTGCCCCTTGCTGTCCACATGAAGTGGGCCTGTACCGAACTCCACATAGCTTGCGTAGTCTACGTCCGTACTTATCTCCTTGCGGAACGGCTGGTCGTTTACCATGACACTACCAAACAACCTGCTATTCACTCCAATCGAATCTGCCAGATTGGAATTGGCATCACTCGCCATTGCATCCGCCGTGTCCGTCATCGCTATATCTACGGCCTTCTTCAAATCAATTCCCAATTCATCCAGCAACGCTTCAGCACCAGCCTCAAGTTTAATACTTACCTTCAAGCTGCCCATTACTTGTATCCCAATACCGTATCTACACTATCATCACCATACTTCTTCTTCCACTTCTTTTCGATAAACCTCTCTGCCTTTTTGTAATAATCTACCCGTGACTTAACTGCCATCTGTCTGCGATGTTCTCTGTCACCGTTCTTCCAATCTCTCTCTGACTGACACTCCTGACAAAATCCAGAACCAAGTATGTGAACCCGCATCCCACTCGCTAAACACTTCCTGCAATTCTTCATACTGCCCTCGTAAGTACAGTTCTCTGATTCGGATGTAACAGCGAGGTACCCATCAATCGCAGATTGTATCGGGTTGCTATCTTCTTCTGTAATTCTACCAAGTCATTCATATACAATCCGTCCGATGGTATTCTACGGGCCAGTTCCATGTGGGCATCGCAAGTCCGAGTGTCATTACCAACTATCAGTTTGTACTTGTACTGTCTGCCCGAAAGAAGCTCTCCCTTGGCATAGCCCCTGAGTCTACCTTCATTGTAGATTGCATTAATTTCAGTCCTCGCTATCCTTACCAACTTGAAGGTGGCCCCACTGGTCACTTGCTGCATCGCATCTACTATGGCAGGTACACCACTACCCGAAGCTATCCCTGATGTGATTGCGGCCCGCAAACCGTCCGTCAATTCATTCGCAAAGGTACTGTAGTTCTTTGCCAGAACACCCCCTGCCTTCATCGTACGCAGGAAGTCCTCGTCCTCCGCATCAAAGGAAGGTTCGGCCTTCAGCAATCCTGGTTCCATAAACGCTGACCTTACTCCATGCCTGTATGCATCATCTATGTCGTCCTCCAATGCCTGTTTCATTCTGGAGGCTACCATAATGGACATATCCTCTACGGCATCCTGTAAGTCGCTAACTGAACGTGCCGATTTTAATTCTCTGAACTCTTGGGTAAGAACTCGTCGTAACTCAGTGGCCGCCGCTTCCATGTACCCTGCGGTTCTTTTGGCTCCTCGGCCTCCAGCGACCCCTGCAAAGGACTTTGAAAATCCTGACGCACCACCTCTGGAGATTGGGGGAGTACTAAGTTTCCTTCATCATCCAAATCCATCTCCACTCCGACGTTCTGCATCTGGGTTATTATTTGGGCCTTCAAGTTCATATTGTTCAAGTACTTCGTCTCGTCCCTTTCATTAATATCATTAAGCCTAATCTTCCAAGTATCTACTTCCATAAGTTTCAGTAACGGCTTCAGGAATCCCATCTCCAAACATTGCTGGGTTTCTCTGATAGTTCTATCAAAGATAGTTATCTGCTCGCCTTCTGAGTTCAATCCACCTACTCCCTGCATCTGACCTACCACCAACGGCATTACACCATACGATGCATTGATGTCGTTGTTGATTCGGTCCATGTAAGGTAACATCATCAGTTCGTCCATGTTGGGCATTACTGGTATGAACTTGGCTGTATTGCCTCCATCCCTGCTACTTAGTATAGGTACAAAGTTGGGGTTTCTTCTGGTTTCCTCTGCAATGTATTCCCCTAACCTGTTGAGACTTTCCTCATCATGGCCTGGAACATCCAAGAATCCTTTAGGTGGCCTTTCCAATCTATAAATCTTGTTTTGGAAGTTTTCAATGGCTAAAGCCGTTTCGATTTTCTTGGAAAGACCTATAATCGGCGACTGCCCATATAGTCTGGCATTCGCACTGTATTTGTTAAAGTGAATAATCTCATCACGAGCAAACGGTATCTGACCGTCCTCACTCTCATAAAAATAAGCCATCGGTTCTAACTTCACGCCCGTCTCAGGGTTTACCGAACCGCTCATAAACTCCCTACTTACAGGGTCGAACATCTCCTCGTCCTCTATGAACCTGCCAAATGCATCCACATTAAATCGCATGTGCTTGGCATCCTCTACCCAAAGTTCCTTGACTACTTTACCACTTACACTACCATCCTCACTGGCTACCCTGTCATAAACAATACTTACCCAACAATCATCAAACACCTCAAGCTGTCTTATCATCGCCTTGAAAAATTCAGAACCGTTTATGTCCGCCGAATTGTTGGATGGGTTTCTCAAAAGAGTCTCCACCATCTTCCTCTGCTCAGGGTCGCCTTCGCCGAGGGCGTGGTACTCCCATCCCTTAGCAACCGATTGGGACGCAATTCGAGTGATGACTGTTCTGAGATGAGAATACCTCTCCGCTAATTGTTCTAAATAAAATTGGTCAACAGGAGGAAGGATTGCCTGTCTGTAAGCTGCATCTGTGGAAACACCAGAATAGACTGGAGTTCTTGCCTCCTTCTCCAACTGCTGTGCATCCGAAGAAATCATCTGCTCCAAGGCCGATGCCTTTCTGACTGGCTTACTCCTGAATCGGTCAAAGAATCCCATTATCGTCTTTTCTTTATCTGTGGCTCCTCGATATATCTGTTCATTATAGACTCTACCAAGCGACCCACGGACACTCCCCTCTTTCTGGCAACAGTCTGCATTTTAACTTTGGTCTCTTTTCGGATTCCATAAAGCTCAAACCGTGCCATATGGAACAGGAACATATAAAGGGACAATATAACTTTAATGGATTATATGAACCACACCATTTACCCATAGGTTTATATGCACCTCCTTATTGTAGTATATTGTAGCTATATGCAAGTAGCCTTTGCCATACAATATTCCTGAAGGACGGGTCGATTGCTGGAGACTCGCACCTGGAGTAAGGGAGGGAAGGTCCTGCTGAAAAACAGGGGATAACAAATTGCTTGCAGTAGCACCACCAACATAATTATCACATGAAATCCCAGCGAGTGAAATGTAGTCTCTTTTGTTCCATTTCCTGTATCGCAAGTTCGCACATCCAAAGCGACATCACACTGTCTGGCGTGTGTCCTTCCAATCTTCCGTTCTTTCCGTAAATCAATCTCGACAGTCCATCCACTAACTTTCTCATCCCTGGCTTGGAGTTCTCCTTGGCCGTCTTGTCCCAAGGGATTATGTACTTGCCCTGTTCCATCCTGACTGCAATCCCTGGGATTCCTGTGTCTACCTTGTGCTTCTCCCTGCCTGTATTGTGTCCTTCCACTGGAACGTTCTCCAACTGCTGTGCCGCATGTACTACAAGTCTCTGGTATCCATTCGACTCCACTATTATCTTGAATGGCCTGAATCGTTTGCTTAATTGTCTCAATGTAAGTATCTGCGCCTCCAGCCAAGCATTGCCCTGTGCCTGTATCTTGCCTGTCCAGTTGTAAAGAATATGACGCATCCCCGTCTCCCGATTGAACGCAACCACAGTGTAACTGGTCTCATCATTGCGTGTATCCATGCCTACTGCAAGGTCTACACCCATTATAGTTTCCCAACCTTCAGGTGCCAATCCCATAGATGCACCCTTGTCCAAACAGTCATTCAACACTGAGTAGGGAATCACCGCACTCTCTGGGTCCAATGGATTTAACAAATACTCAGACTCGAAGGCTCTGCTGCCCATAGTGTACTTCTCTTGCTCTAACCTTTCCATCGACCAATACTCAGGCCACCTTGGGGTGCCATCCTCCAAAAGAGCAGGATGGCGAATGCTGTTCCACTGAGGGCTTTCACATACCCATTCCGTCGCATCGTTGACCCTTTTCTGCGTTCCAACCAATAGGATTCTCTCTCCTGGTAATCGCATCGGCATCACTACCCTTTTTATGTAATGTATCACGTTCTCGTCTGTTATGGACGGAAACTCCTGCAAAACGTCGTCCAGAATAATCATGTGAACGTGCGGACCCTCAAGGGCTTTACCAATACTCGCAGCGTGAACCCTGCTTCCATTCGTGAAATATTTTGCGCCTTTACGCCAAGCTCCTGCATCATCGCCCTTCTTCTTGACCATCATACCACGTAACCGCCATGACCTGCGACACAATTCCTCGAACTGTTCCAACTTGTCCCACGCCTGTTCCAAGGTCGCCGATATGTACAACGCCCGAAAGTTGCGATGGGAAAGCATGTGATAGGCCAATGCACTCAGACCCCAGCTTGTTTTCAAGTGACCTCTGGCACAAATGATTGCAGTATGAGTACCCATATTGAATAAATCCTCCCACTCCTGATGCATGTCCGACAACGGTACAAAATCCCCAGGCTCCTGGGCCATGTAGTTCTCCAGTGTCTCGTTGATAAACTCGCCCATCGTGATAGGCGATTCACGCATCATGTTGTAAGCCCTGTTTATCGCCGAGTTCTTGCTCTTGTCGTCAAGCTCGAACTCACTCATATTCTTCGGAATATTCAGGATTCCTATAAACCACTATCTCTTTGACTTTGTAATCATGGAACAGTATCTCGTCTCCGACCTTGTAGATGTCCGTGGACTCGTACACTACCTTATCGTCCTTGATTATCCGTATCATTAAAACCAGCTTTTACTCCATTGTTCTGCCATCGCCTTTGCTATGCCACTGTAAGTCCTGCTGCGATTCTTCCACCTGTCCTTCGAGGGAGCCATCCTGTGAACCCTGTTCTCCCTGCCCTCTACAATGTCTGTCGGTTCGAGCTTAGGCAAATCCTTCAACCATAAGCAGGTGGCCTTGGTCTCGCCATGACCGAACATCCAGGGCTGGATAATCTGGTCGGGCTTTCTTATTTTAGTAGAGATAACACTGACGGGATTCTCCAATGCTATTTTATCAATAGGTGCATCAAGTAATAATCTTACAAAATTCAGAGCCTCCCATTGCTCCATCTCCTTGCCCTTAAACCATCGTGCGCCCGATACTGCAAGATGGGTACAAGGTGGGTGTGCAATCATCATGTCCCAGCCGTCATCGAGAACATTCCTTACATCTCCTTCATAATGTGGCCCCTCGGCTTCCGTAGGCAGCATGTCACAACTCATGGCATCGTGGCCTTTTTTGATAAATGCATCTCTTACAATGCCACTGAACTCACAGGCCACCAGAACCCTCATGCCAAGAACCAGCCGCCCTCTCCATCAAACGTATAGATGTTGAAATGCTCCTTATACTCAAATCTGGGTATCAGATAACACCGTGTTACCTTGTCATCGCTATCGTAATGCGTCTCGCCACCGTCAACCGCCTTGAAATCGTGTTCCTTCAACAACTCCTTCAACTTCTTTACTCTGATTATCCACAAGTGTCCTTCCTTTATGTTAGGAAAGTAATACGCAAAGAATTTGGCTTTAGTCTTTCGGATTCCACTCTTCTTACCACGGCACTTGTACTCGATTGCCATGTTGCCCGAACCCCCCTTGTCCAACTCCTGCTCCCATAAATCCGTCTTGACCTCCACTGTCATCGGCTCCTCATACTCATTCTGAAATAAAAGGTCATACGCACTGTCATCATTCGACCTAATGAAGTTCTTGTGCCATACTTTCTCCACAAAATGCCGAACTACACGCTCTCCCATGTGGCCGTCCGCCAAGTCCTTCTCGAAATTGTTGTTTACGATGGTTTCCTCATTTGTAAGGCCCCTTGGGGTACTCGTAAATCGTGGTGGTATGGAAACCAAGGTGTTCTCCTTCCATTATAATCCCCACGGATTTATCCATACTGGAGAAACATTCCCCATGGATTTTCTGGGCGACCTCCTTCACCAAATCCTCCTGGAATATCTTTTTCCCCTTAAAGGACTTCAGAATTGTCTCCAGTTCCTCTACTTCCACAAACGAGGGTACCTTGATGGTTATCCCGTATTTGTTCACATGCCCGTCGTTGGGGCATTTTGCTTGCATTTCGGTTCGATGTATTATTTCCATTATTTCACCAGTATTGTCTGTAAGTATGACGACTCCAGAGGTCGGAATCCGTCTGGGTTCCTGACAAAGTTCGTGGAATCAATACTGTCTGCCCCTATTCTCTTTGCCCATACTATCCTTTTGAATACTCCTACCCTGCCTATGTGACAGGGGATGTTACTCTTGTGTGCCAACTTCACCCAGTTCTCTCCTGTCGATACCTTCCATTTGACCGTTCCTCCAACAAAGATGCCGTCAAAGTCCGTTACTATATCGGCTACGTCTGCTATTTCCATTCCGTCCTGAACGGCCAGATACCAATCATACTCATCTATGTGCTTTAACTTTGAATGCCAATCCAGACTGAACTCCAGTGACTCTTTGCCAGCACCCACCTTGTCTGGAATTACTATAAAATCTGGTGGGAGTTTGGCATTAGGGAGTTTCTCACATATCGTCTTGAGAAACCTCTCTTCGTCGAACTCCGTGTTGTCTGTGTAAGCCTTGTATGCTCCATTGTCCAAGGCCCAGTATCTCCAGGGTACTGCATTACCATATTTCCAAGATATAGGATTTAACATCAGTCCATAATCCTTCTCCCACATATATTCCAGCATCTTCCTTGAACCTGTGGCTCCGCAATAGACCTTCATAACAATAACCCCTCCGTAAACTTCTGATTTGCATTAACAACCCGTATCTCAAGCGGATAATGGTGGCTTTTTCGCAAAATAGACTCTTTACTTTCCGTATTTACCACCTCATAGATGATTCCCTCGTCAGCATCTATCACATCCGCCCTCAAACCAGTGTCATTGAAGATAGCCTCCGTGTAAAACTCATGCCCCCACCGTTTTAACTGTTTACAAATGTGAAACTTCATGTCAATGTGAGCCTCCGTCTCGTTAGGACTCCATCGGAACGCATTTCGGTTGCGATTACTGGTCCTCAATAGCCTACTTACCTCGTTACGCTTCTGCTGAAGCTGATTACTCTGCCTTATCATCTTCGATTACCTACCATATCCCCCATCAACGGCGTGTGAATGTCATCCTTGTAACAACTGGGACAGTCAACCATCGGCCTTCCTTCCTTCTTCTTGCTGAAAACAAACTCCGCCTCGTGGATGTCCTTGTGATTCTCCTCCCAACGCAACCCACAGACAAAACAATCAAACCGCCACTTCATTAATCCTCCAATGTTATGACCGAACCTTGGAAACAAGTGTCTATATCCAAAACCCCATACCTCTCCTTCTGATAACAATGACGGCACTTGTCCAACTCAACCGAGGAACGCCTGTCAGGTATCACCTGTTTGCAGATACTACAAACATACTGCCTACTCATTTGGCACACCACATACAGAACCCAACCGTCTTACAATAGTGGTACCCCTGCTGACCATACGTTACCTCTCGGTCACAACGAAGGCAAACCACAGGACCATACTCACCCATTCTTTCCCTGCAAACTCATCCATGCTACAACCCCTAACGCAATTATAACAATTCCTATCGCAATAAGAACCGAGTAAACAAAATCACTCATTCTTCTCTTTCACCATATCCTCTATCATGTTCTTCATCAATAAAACCAACATATTCAATCCCATCTCAAACGCCTTCTTGTCCTTCTTCTGGTACTTCATCACATTTGTATCCCGTATCTCCAACGCATGCCTTATCAAATCGTCCAACTGAACTATCCATAAATCTAACCTACTTACCTCACTCACAGTCAATCCTACCTTCCATCCAACCCAATACATCCTCACAAGCATCGAATATCCCCTGCATATACACCCGCATGTTCTCCTCCTCACAAGTCATACACTTACTAAAACTCCAGTTCTCATTACGATACTCCTTCGTATTCTTCATCTTCTTCAAACAATAAGCCCGTACATCCATATACTTCACTACCCGCTTGATGTCATCCTCCGTAAACGAGTGGTTCCGCTTTCCCGGTATGTAATCCTCACTTACCCCATTGCGCTTCTTGACCTCATCCATCCAAATCACCCCGCAACAAAGCAATGTACTTGCGCAAAAAATGCTGCTTCTTAGCCCTCGGTAACTCCGTCTCCTCCAACGCCTGATGAATACACTCGTTTATCCGAGTCACTAAATCATCCTTCTCCTGCTGGATGTTACCCATCTGATTCAACATCTCCGTCAACTTCGCAAACTCATGACCACGTACCTCCGTCTCACCTGCCTTTATCCGTGTCAAAAATCCCTGACGAACCAACTCTATCTCCGCCATACGCTCCTTCATATCTCCAACTACACTCTCCTTCACCTGCTCAACTAAGTCCAACTCAACCTCATCGCGATGCTCACTCCACCCCTGACGCTTACTCCAATCCTGCAACGTCCGATAATGTATCCCATAATCATAACGCTCGTTCATCTCACGCGCTATGTCCGTGTAACTGTAACCCTTCAAATACATACCAAAGGCCTCCTGCTTGTCGGCGTCAGTATATGGGCTCGGACGACTCACCTCTGGCCTCCCTTATGTCCATACATATTGCGGCTGTCCACAACTCGTGACTCGGTACGCTCTTCATCCAATACCTCCTCTACCTCCACAGCAGCAGCCTGCATAGCCT